>SDBT01002924.1_pt1 | contig 29778 bp, 23 predicted proteins | sample 2277101 | NCBI WGS metagenome assembly SDBT01 (sample SAMN10404973, study PRJNA504765) | marine sediment metagenome | isolation source: marine sediment core GS10_PC15, 103 cmbsf | place: Arctic Ocean: Southern Knipovich Ridge | collected 2010
AATATTCACATTTACTTACTCAACAACTAACAGAGAAATATGCTCAAGACTCTACTGAGAAAGGAAAGCAGTTAATATCCGTGGCAAGCACAGGTCCAGCAGCAAAACACACACGATGGGGGATGATGAACTCCTCTTGGTATAACCGTAAAAGAAAATGGGCATCTTGTAAACAAGCAGGTCGGGGAGGTATAGGAACCGTATTTGCCGATAAGAAGCTTAAGGCTCTTGTTTGTAGAACTCCTGTCTATGATGTTAAAAACAATGATCCCGCTGATCCAGATAAATTAATTGAAATCGGGAGAAAGCACAATAAAGAAATCATAAACTATGATCCTACAATGAATCAAATGAGATTTGTAGGAACCGGATACCTACCAGATATTATGAATATGACAGATTTATTACCTACAGAAAATTTCCGATTTGGTCAGCATCGTACCATTAAAGATAAAAATATTCCTTATAAACGGCAGGCTTGGTTTGATATATTTGGAGAAAATACGGGGAAAGGAGCGGATGGTTGCTGGCTTGGTTGTTCAGTTAGCTGCTCACACTGGGTAAAAGATTATGAAGTAAAAACGGGACCATTCAAGGGGCAAAAAGTTATTGTTGATGGTCCTGAATATGAAACAATTGCAGGGTGTGGCTCAAATTGGGGTGTGTGGGATCCAAAATGGGTTCTCGAGGTAAATTTCTACTGTGACACCTACGGTTTAGATACAATAGGAGTCGGTACAGGCATCGCTTTCATAATGGAGTGCTTTGAAGAAGGGATCATTAATAAAACAATTACAGGGGGTCTTGATTTAAACTTTGGAAATGTTGAAGCTGCAGTAGAGTTAATCCACCAAATGGCTAGGGGTGAGGGCTTTGGTGTTATAGTTGGACAAGGGATAAAACGATTGAAGAAAATTTTTGCTGAAAAGTATGGTGGAGATCCACAATTTCTTCAAGATATTGGAATGGAACATAAAGGTTTAGAATTCTCGGAATATGTTACTAAGGAATCCTTAACTCAACAAGGGGGATATGGGCTCACGAATAAAGGCCCTCAACACGATGAAGCGTGGTTAATATTTGAGGATATCGTAAGACATTCAATTCCTACTTTTGAAGACAAAGCAAAGGCTCTATACTGGTTTCCTTTATTTAGAACACAATTTTCTTTGTTAGGGTTATGCAAGCTCCCTTGGAATGACGTACCTCCTCCATCTAATTTTGACCTACCGATAAAGATGGGAGGTGAATTAATTCAGGCTAAAATCCCTGCACATGTTCAATATTATGCAGATTATTTTTCTGGAGTTACAGGAAAGCACACCAATCCAGATGATCTTATAAAAATGTCTGAAGTTGTTTATAACTTACAGAGAATTTTTAATATTCGTCAAGGAAAAGGGCTTAGAGAACATGATTCTAATTTACCCTACCGTGCGATGGGCCCAGTTACCAAGATGGAATATGAAAGTCGCCAAGAAAGGTATGACGAGCAATTAAAAGAGTTAGACATTGATATAGAGGATAAAACTACAGAAGATAAAATGCGGATTTTAAGAAAGTATAGAGAGATTCAGTACTTAAAACTTCAGGAAGCAGTATATCGGAAACGTGGGTGGAATGCGTTTGGATGTCCGACTGTGGAGTTAGTGAAGGAGCTAGGGATTGACTATGATGATATAATTCATGTAATAAAACCCTATCAATAAATAATAAAATTAAGATCATTTAGTTATTTTTCTTTATATTCGAATAATAGACATTTCTAAATATATCTAAACGTTTTAAAAATGAAACCCATTATAGGTATATTACTTGGAGATCCAACAGGTATCGGACCAGAAGTTGTAGCTAAAGTTATTTCAAAGAATAATTTAATACTCTATTGCAAACCAATAATAATTGGAGATTTTCGCGTTCTTGATTCTACATTAAAGAAATTTGATTTAAAATGTCCTATACAAAAAATAGGGGATATATCACAGATAAGTTGGGGGAAGTCTATTCCAATTTTGGATTTAAAAAACACAGATCCATTAGATATAAAAATGGGCAAAATTAGTGCTGATGCTGGTCGTGCGATGGGAGAAATGTTTGAAAAAGCAATAGAATTATATAATCAAAATTTGATTAATGGTTTCAGTTTTGCTCCATATAATAAAGCAGCCTTAGAAGATGGTGAAGTTAATATAAATAATCTTTTTACAAAACATCTAAAAATTAAGATACCATTCGGTGAGCTAATCTTGGTAAATGATTTATGGATCTCACGCGTAACAAGTCACATACCATTAAAAAACGTATCAAAAAATCTTAGCATTAATAAAATTTTTAACGCTATTAAATTAGCTCATAATACTATGATTTTAGCGGGAGTTCCTAATCCTAAAATTGCAGTTGCAGCTTTAAACCCACATGCTGGTGATGAAGGACTTTTTGGAAAAGAAGAGATTGAAATTATTAAACCTGCTATAGAGAAAGCTCAATCCAAAGGTTACAATGCTGCTGGTCCTTATCCTGCTGATACATTATTTATCAACGCTTTGAAAGGGTCGTATAACGGTATAACAGCAATGTACCATGATCAATGTCAAATCGCTATTAAATTAATGAATTTTGAGTCAGCAGTTACAGTTTTAGGCGGTTTTGAATGCCCAATTACTACACCTGCTCATGGAACTGCGTTTGATATAGCAGGTAAAGGAGTTGCGAATCCAAATGCAATGGAGCAAGCAATTATAATTGCTGCTAGAATTGCTGGTTGGAAGGATTAGAATATTGTTGATTTTAAACATTAATATACCGCTGAAAAATAAAGTATAATGATGGAAACTGTGGAAAAGGAGTTAAATGAAATAGATATAGTATAACTCCAATAAATAAAATACAACAAAAACCAATAAAAGCGACATCCCAAGGTTTGAATTTTATTTTTACAAGATTAGTTCTATCTTTATAGATTCCGAAGCATCTATTTTCCATTGATATGGAGGTCACATGAGCTTTTCTTAAGATTGACACTAACGTTGCTATGAGTCTTTCAAATATTAAATTATAGGCATTTTTAATAGTTTTTACTTTTTCATAACCAAGTCCACGAGCTCTTTGAGCTAAGGATATTGTCCGTGCGTTTTGTTCAATTAATGGAATATATCTAATTCCAACCATCAACGCATAACAATATCTATAAGGGATTTTTAATTTCATTAAAGCATAGACAAAATCCTTCATATCTGTCGTAGTTGTGAAAATTATTGAAGAAGTATATAAAATTAACACCATGAAAAAAGCCTTTAGAGCATAAAATACTGCCAATTTTCTTATCGGAAGAAATTTTAAATCAAATAGATAAAATAAAATAATTTCTTCTTCACTTGGGATTGCATTGAAAAATATATTCAATATAACGCTTACAATAAGTATCATAAAAATAAATCTTAACTTGCGGAATAAATTTTTCAGAGAAATACTACTTAATAGGGCTAGAAATAATACAAATAAAAAGGTTAAAGCCAGAAATACAATACTTTGAACTAACAATGTGATAATAGTGAGAAATATAAGAAAAACTAGTTTTGAGAGAGGATTTAGTTTATGCATAATTGAATTTCCGGGAACATATGCAAATAAAAGTTGTTTTTTATCCAAGTGTTTATTTTTGCCACCCATTTATTCCTTAATTCCTCCTAATCTTTCTTTAATTTTTTCCAAAAACATAATTGGTCCTAAGTTCTTGTGATTTATAAAGTAATTACCATTCAAATCATAATCACTTAGAGTTCCATCTTTATTTAATTCAATAATTTTTCGAGTATACTTCAATAAAAGATGATAATCATGGGAAGATATGATAATTGTTTTCCCTCTCTTATTTTCAATAAATAAGGTCTCAATTAATGAATCTATTGTTCTCTGATCTTGTCCTATGAAAGGTTCGTCTAACAATATTATATCTGGATTATAAATAAAAATAGAACTTAGATTTAATCTTCTTTTTTGCCCCCAACTCAGATTAAAAGGATTTTTGTCTTCACTCTCATTACCTATTAATTCAATTAGTTTGGAAATATATTCTTCCTTAATAAATTTTGAAATACCAAAATTAACTGGACCATAAAGGATCTCTTCTCTTATCGTCGGTTTAAAGAACATATTTTCAGGATTCTGAAAAATGAATCCAATTTTCCGAGCATATTTATGATAATTAATGTCCTTTATATTCTGATTCTTGTAAAAGATCTTTCCAGAGGTTGGTTCATATAAGTTTGCTAATAAATATAATAATGTTGTCTTACCTGAACCATTTGGACCGACAAGTCCGATAAAATCACCTTGATTTATTGTAATAGATAAATTATTAATGGCATTAATACCGGAATTTGGATATTCAAAACATAAATTTTGCGTTTCTAAAATTGGATTTATTCCATTTATTAGATCTAATTTGCCAGGTTTGTCCTTGTTTTCAATTAGTTCCTGTTTTTGTAAGGATTCAATATAAACGTCATCAAAGGAAATTTTTTGATCATAGCTTTCGAATTTTTCTATGTTTTTAGGTTCTATTTCTGTATCAATTAATACATTATATAGCTGGTTTAATTCTTCTTTAGTCAATAAATTAGGAAGTTCTAATAAATGCTGGAAACTAGTGGGGATTTCTAATTTTCCTGCAGCTTTAGGATTTATTTTTCTGAAATTATTATACACATCTGTTATCCAGGGTACCCTGACATTACAGGACTTAAGGATTTCAAATTTATCTCTTAAAACTTCCGAAATAGTACCTTTAAGTTTAATTCTACCATTATCATCAAGAACTAATATTTTATTTGCGAAATTTATAACTCTTGATAATCTATGTTCAATAATTATCAGGCTTAAGTTATACTCGGGGGCCTTTATTAAGCGTTGTAACCGATCTAATAAAAGACTTTCAGAATGTTGGTCCAAAAAAGCGATAGGTTCATCTAAAATTAGAATTTTTGGCTTCATTACCAAGAATGAACATAAAATTGTTAGTTGTTTTTGACCTCCACTTAATTGGTCAATTTCTCTATCAAGTAAGTGGGTTATACCCATAAAATTAGCGATTTCCTCAACCTTTTCTTTAATTATCTTCTCTGGATACTTTAAGTTTTCTAAACCAAAAGCAATTTCATCCCGTACCTGAAATGTAATTAATTGATCTAATGGATTTTGTTTCACTAGTCCTACTATTCTGCTTAATTCCATGAAATTATAGGCCCATATACTTTTACCAAATATTTCTACATCTCCTTTCATATTGCCCTTCAATCTCCATGGGATAATACCATTCATAGCATATGAAAGAGTTGATTTTCCACTACCACTTGGTCCCGCTAAAATCAGTATCTCACCATTTTTGAGATCGAAATTAATATTTGAGACAGCTGGTTTATGGTTTTTATCTACTCCATAAATAAAGGAAAAGTTTTTAAAAGAGAGTGCCGGTATATCATCTGAAATTTTGTAGGGCACCCCTTTTTTAAAATGTAGTTGGAACACCAGCTTTAATCAAATAATCCTTAATTGCTTTTCCTAACAGACCTGTGATTAATATACCCGATATAAACGCAAACATAAACGCTAAAATCCATAACGTAAAATGTAAATGCCAGCGTTGATTAAGAATCCAGAAAAAAGGAGCTTGGAAGAAATTACCAAAACCTCCCGCGATACCCCATCCCAATTTTGTTTCACCTTCACCGATTTTTTCCATCAAAAAGAAACCACCGGCTAAACATAATCCTTCCATTAAGTTAACAAAAATTATAATTAATCCCCAGGGATCTCCTAGAAGAAATTCTAAAATCCCTTTTGAAGCCATCGTAAGTATGATGGTTTTTTTCTTTTTAGTTATACCATAAATAACTGTTGCCCACATAACATGATGGCCGCTGACGAGTTGGGTTCCACCGGTCAAAGGATACCATACTTTAATCAAAATACTAAAAGGAATTAAACTAGAAATTATTCCTCCTAGAACCCCTATAATTGCGGAATAAATTAGATCCAATGTAGAGAGGTTTTTAGATATATCTTGTCCCATTCCTGTTTCTTTGTATTCAATTAATTCCTCAGGTTTATCTTTTTTATGAATCATTTCTTCTTGTCCATTATCATTATTCATCTAATTTAATCTCCATCATTTTATTTCCACATATTTTAGATCTTTTATAGCAAAATGAGAATTATAATGCTCGGGTTCAAGATCCTTTAATACTTCGCGATCTATTATAGATCTTACAGGGCCATTATCATCAGATAAAGGTTCACCTTCAACTTCATATGCTAATATTACCTTATTTTCATATTTCTTGGCAATATCATCAATTGAAAGAGCAACTGGGGATTCATACCCATCCTGTCCAATAAAAATAAATTTTAAATTACTAGATTCTAATAGCCCTTCTGCTTCTAAAATACTCCAAAGAGTCGTTCCTGTATATTCTGCTGTCCATTCTGTTCCATATGAATTCTTAAAATCAAAATCGTCTGTAATTTGTGTATATTTATCTGATTTAAGTTCGGATAATGATAACCTTAATTCTTCATTAACCTTCCCCTTTATTTTAACTACAGTTTTTAAATCATCTGGTTCTTCTTCAAAAAATCTTTCAGAAGTACTTTCTTGAATATATTCAATAGGATCAATCCCTAATCTTACAACATTATAAGCAGTTAACCAAAATGCTGATAATCCAACACAAATCGCGGCTACTAAAATATAAAAATTTCGAGTTTCCATTTTTTAAAAAAATTTAATCTTTAGCAATTTTAGATTTAAAATTAATAATTAGTGCTCATCAGAATTTTTTCATTTTATTTTAACATTTTTTTAAAATTTCATATTTGAAAAAAAAAAAATTAAGGAATTGGGCCTGCATATGTAGTTATTTCGATACTCTTTACATATTTAGGATGTTTACTTTTTGTCTGGCCTGGTATTACTAAGTGAAAGGGTCCTCCATCATAACCATCATAGTATCCCTTGTCCCATACTGGATCAGTAGGAAATAAACCGTATTCAATAAATTTTTGTTCCATATACACCAATGTAATTAATAGATCAGTTTGTGGTAAAGGAACTCCGTCAGGGGGATTATCAGTGTAATTAATATATCCATAGTTTTCTGGATAAACTAAACCAAAATTGACATCAGTATTATTAAATGAAATAGATGACCAACCATCAACAGAAATTGCACTCATAGAATAGTTATAGTTTTTGGCATTAGTTTGATTTATTATTTGGGACATATTTACACCCCAGAATGTACGATTATACGTCATTCTGCCGCCCATATATGCGTTATCATTACCGGTAAAATTCTTATGATATTCCCAATGCCACCCATTAGGATAATACGGATTAATTATATTTGTTCTATTTACTTGGTATTCAAGGGTTCCATTAACAATTATATCTACTTCCCACTCGGAAATCGTTTTAATTTCTTTAAGATCATAAATAGAAATTGAAGAATGACCTTGGATGACTGAAAAATTACCATAGCCAAGATCAGGCAACCATAATCCATCAGCTGCTATTGCTAATATAGTAGGGAGATATAATGGTTTACTATCTAAATTAATAATATCTCCTGTTGATGTATTAAAATAAGCATTAGAATACAAAATCTCATTATTTGTTTTACATGAAATATTCCATGCATAAAATACTTCAGCAAACTCCAATACATCTAAAATATTTACACCAGTAAATGTTCGACCTGATAATGGATCATCTACAGTCCGCAGTTCCATATACTCGTATTTATATTCTTGAGTGTTTCGTCCTAATGGATCAGCTTCTTGAGAATAATAAAGTGAAATACCATTTAATATATCAGACATTTTTACGGTAATCTCTCCACCTGTTTCATTAAATACTGAAAACGTTGCATCCAATTCTGCTAAATCCCAATCATCAGGTAACCCTGTTTCTTCAGTAATAGTTGTAGTAATATATTTCGTCTCCTCATTTTCTTCAGTTTTTGTTTTTGTTACTGGATTAACGTATAACATTCCAATCCAACCAGCCATAGCAACGATCCCAATTAATAATATTCCTATTGCGAAATCTTTTGTTTCCATTTTTCATTCATTAATTCTTAATTAAATTTCGATATGTATCGTTATATATAACGCTAAAATTTTATAATTTATAAAAGTTGCTAAAAAAACCAGTTAACAATGTTCTTAACAAGATAGTAAATTAAATTTGATAATTAGAAAAAAAAGATTATGTTGATAATAACTATTAAAGATTTATTTGTTAAAATGAAATGGTTCTAAAACTCTATAAATGACTCAATAATCCTTAAATATATTTTTCAAAATAGAATTCTTACTAACTGGTCCGAATTCAAGAGATCTTCTTTCTATTACAATATTTAAATATTCTATTAAGCGTTCAGCAAAGTATTCAAATGAAAATTCAAATTCTTTATTTATTCTAAAGTATTCTTTCAAGAATAAATTAATTAGCTCAATTTTATGAGTTGGTTCAAGCATTTGGAAAAGACCGGGATCAGTATCTATGAGAGAACAAACAATCCATGCTAAATCATCATGATTGTTTCCTTCATATGATTCCTCAAAATCAATTCCATAAATTTCTTTCTTGGAAGTATCATATATAAAGTCTCTGAGACGAGTATCGCCTTTATTAAATACAGTAATTTGAGATGGATTGTTGTTATCAATAATGTTTTGGTTGTGTAAATTGGCAATCCATTCAGCTAAACTTTTTACACTTTGAACTATTTTGTTGTGCATTTTTACGTCTAAATCATCAAGAGATGTAGTATTTATGAGATTATCATTAATTAAATCACAGAGATTAATCCCATTAAGCTTGTTAAGGATAATATAAGGTTTATTGAAAAACAATACTTTTGGAACTGCTATATCCTGCTTTCCTAATTTTGTTAAAGCGTTATACTCCTTTTCAGCAAATTCAGTACGAAATAGTTTAAGAATTACTACTTTAGGAAATTTTTTAGGCTTTACCTTGAAATCTAACTCAAAGACAATATTTTTTTTGCTTGTAAGGCGTTTTAATGAAAATGGATTATCTTTGTCCTGAATTTCAGGGATATAAGTACTTAAATCTTTAATTACTTTCTTTTTTACTTTTTTGGGATCCATCTGGAAAAGTGTAGAAAGTCTAATTATTAATAGTTGGTTAAAATTGCTTTATAACTATTATTTAAGTTATTTTAATTCACTAAGAAAGATAAATTCTTTTTTTATATATTATTAAGTTGAGCGAAAAGAGAACATGTTCAGCCAAAATCTTATATGATTTATGAAATATTAAAAAAACAAATAAAAACAAATAATTTCTTAATTCCATGATGAGTGAAAATTATAAATTAGGAGTGTTTTATGGGACGGACCCAGATACGATAATGCTCGCGGAAAAATTTGTGGGAAATCTTATTAATACAGAAGAGTTCTGTAAGGCTTGTGAAAATCTGGAAATTAATTTAAAATGTGACAAATGCCGTGAACATTTAACGAGCCACGCAAGTTCAATTTTCTTTTATGAAAAATTAGGTGAAAATATTCCTGATTTTATAGAAGAACCCGAGGAGTTTTTACCTCAAAATCTCCCTGAAGTTGATTTTTTACTTGTAGTTGGAATACATCAAGATCTTTTATCTGGGCTTCCTGATTACCTGAAAGATAAGGGTATAAAAGCAGTTATTGTTCCAATTGAAGATCCCAAATGGGTTCCGGCTGGTCTTCAAACTCAAACTTTAGAAGAATTTGAAAAAAATGGAATTCAAGCAGCTTTTCCAAAACCTTTTTGTTCATTAAGTAGGGAAATAAATGAATACAATAAAATCGGGTTCCATCTCACTAAAGAAAGAAATTATATTTATGAATTTATCGATTATTTTAAAATTGGAGTACCTATCGTTTCATTCTTATTAAGTAAAAATGGAAAATCGATTGAAGATACGTGTGTTTTACAGAGCGCTCCATGTGGTTCTACATACTATATCGTTCAGCAATTGAAAGCAAAGTACATTGAAAATGGGGAATTATCTTTAAATGAAAAAATAAGTAAAGCCCATCACGCGTATCCTTGTAATGCTAGTATGAACGCCGATAGCGTTCTAAAAGACTCAATACTTCATGTAGCAGGATATACTGTAAGAAATGCTATTAGGCGAGCATTAAATCTTGAGGAAGAAGAAGGACAAAAACTTGCTTATATTATAAGATAAATTATTGTTCATTGGAAAATGAAGCATGTTCAAGATTAAAGGATTGATTTTTAATTTCTCTCCAGCTACCTTCAAAACTATAGGTATACCATTTTACATACCCATTAAGCAGATTTAAATTGATTAAATTAAATTGCCGTGAGACTTCATCAATCCCAACTTGTCGTTCTGTTTTTTTTGCTAAAATGGTTCCCGCGGGGATACATCTTATATTACTTATTTCATCCGCATGTGAATCTGACTTATGAATATCACCTGCTAATGCTAAAAGTACGTTATTATCGCTAAGCTTATTTAGCGCGTTATTAAACTTGTCTTTTTTAATAGAATGTAAGGTATGATGACACACCATCAGTTTTGGCATTTCTCTAAAATCAAAATCCCAATCTTTCGAAAAGGATGAAAAATAAGAATTTGAAATATTTGAGATATTTGGTGAATTTTCATCGAAAATGTCTAAACAACTGTTTAATGCAATTATCCCGATAGTATTACCGGTGTTTTTATCGGTAAAAATGATACTTGAATAAATTGATTCAGGATTATTTAATTTATATTGATGAAATCCGTTATCTTGACAGAACTGAATAAAATTATTAAAGCGTGCCTCTCCTTTTCCCCATTCTACATCATGATTTCCAGGAACCATAATCCATCTCTTTTTTGGAACTATGTTTGGTCCGTTTAGAAATACCTCGTTCAATATAGGGATGAATTCATTTGTTAGATGATTAAATTCTTCTTCAGATCCTATACTTGTTAAATCTCCCGAAATTACTATAATATCGATTTTATTTTTTCTATGGAGTATTTCTAATTTATCCTTCAAATCTGATAAGAAATTAGCATAAGCCTCATTAACTTGAGAAATATCTTCTTTTATTCCAAATCTTCCTTCTTGAATATCTGATATATGCAAAATATTAAGATTTGTATCGCATTCATATATTTCTGAAAAATCTTCTAATCTTTTGGATAATAGACTTCTTGGCTCTGTTTCAATCTGCTGAATTTCACTCATTCTCGGAGATTCGCTGGTTTCTAAAGGACATGCAGGGGCGACAATGCCTGTCGTACTCCTTGAGATGGCGGGTTGTTCAATAGTGCTTAAGGCAGATAGAACTATTAACTCTTCTCTTTCCACCATCTCAAATTGTTCTTGGACATCTTTCTCCTTATCCTTATGACCTGCTTTACCAAATAACTCTGCTGCGGATTTAAGATATCGGGAGCCTATTCCTAAAAGGTCCCCCTTTTTTTTAAAATCTAATTCTTCGTCTGCTCTGATTAAATGCCATGTAGCGTCAAAATGAGTAGAAGTAGCCAGAGCCCAATCTGCTCCACTTTTAAAACCACCCTTCCTATACGAGTCAGCTGCTTTCCTGAGCATTGACTTAACCTTAGGATATAGACTTGTTTTAATTTCTATACTAATTGATTCATCAAATTTACACCCATATTCCAATGCTTTACAAAAAGAAGAATTACCTGAAGCTAGTAGCTTTAATTTTGTTTCAGTGAAGAGATTACCGGCTTTAATAAATAGATTTGCTGCCTCTGCGAACCTATCGGGTTCTCCATATTTTTCAGCAAGAACCATACTTTCCCAGGCTCTGCAAAGATAATATATAGCCTCTAATTCCTTACGCTCTCGCTCAATTTTATATACAGTGCACACATTCCTAAATTGGGATGCCGCTAAGGTAAATTTCCCGGCAGCTAAGAGGTGTTCTCCTTGCTTTTCTAAGATCCTTGCTTTTTCGAGGTTTATCCTGGCCATGCAATAATTTATCCTTATATTAGCTACCTTTTCAAGTTTTTCAATTCTTTCTATTACTTTTTTTTCTTCAAATCGCTTATAAGCTTTCTCAAATGTCTTGATTGCTTCTTCGAAAGCTTTACTTGCTGTTTTATAATTCTCAATAGCCTCCTCTAGCATCTCTTGCTTACTCAGTTGTTCTGCTTCTTCTAAGAGTGCCCAAGCTGCGCAATAAGGGGCTTCATAGTCGTATTTTAGTACATTTTCCAAAATCTTGCTTGCTTTTTCATAATTTTCCTTGGCTTTTAAGTGATTTTCGCTTTTATGGTATGTCTTAGCGGTTTCAATTAGATTCCATGCTTGGGTATACTCGATCTTTTCTTTAACTCTTTTTATTAAAGGTTTATATCCGATAGTTTTTAGTGATTCTGCATGTACTTCACCGGCTTTTTCGTAATTTTCTCCGGAAGCAGTGTGATTGCCTAATCGATCTTCAATACGCGCAATGTGTTCATATGCGAGAGCCCTAAAGATAGGAATATCTCTTTTATGGGTCTCTTTAATTAAGCTTAAAAATGTCTCCTTAGCTTTAGTAATTTTTTCAGTATCTGCGGTTAAAATACCAATTTCCTCATAAATACGCCCCAATCTAATTAGTATCCCTAACTTGCCTGTATGAACCCACGTAGCTTGGTCAATATTTTTCTCATAAACATCAGCAGCAAGAGTTAACATTTTAATTCTTTCTTTATCGCTATTTGCAATGTCAGCAAGAGTTCTATGAGCAATATAGATGGAGGCCCAAACATTTGATATTAATACAGTTCCTTCGAATGTTTTTAAGAAATTTTCAGCTTGCTTCGCATATTGAAGCATTTTCTTTGCGTTCTCATCTTGTTCATCTTTCGTTGTAGCTAAAAGAGTTAGTACGGAATGAAATGAAGTTAAAATCATGTACACCACACTATCAGATGGAAGAGAAGAAAATAATTCAAATACCTTAATAGCATGTTTAATTCCTTTCTCAGCATAGGATTTTCTCTGAGTAGGGGTGAAAAATCCACTTAAAGCAAGGTAAAGATAATATCTACAAGCTATATTATCTGGTAAAAAACGCCAAACGATGCCTGTGAATATTTTACTTAGCTTTGCCATTTCATTCAGGTCGTTCAAAGTTCTTTTTTGATAGTATTCATATCTGTCTGCAAATATTGCTTGAAAGTTAAGAGCAGCTATAGAAAAGAGTATCATGGATTTGTCCCTTGTTTTTCTAGCAAATTCCAAACCTTTTTCGATTAACAATAACCCTTTATCAATATATTCTTTCTGGTCTACATCCCATCTTCCAAAATTGCAATAAAATATACCTGCTGAAGTATAAATCATCCCAAGATCTTGAAAATCGTTATAATCCTCAACAAGCGTTAAATATTTTTCAATTTTTAAAAGTACTTCCCCCCTAGGGATTGGGAAGCTAATATCCCTAATGAAAATATTCTTTTCCGCTATTAGCGATTCGACAAGGTATTTTGCATTTCCAATTTCTTTTGAAATTCTCCAAGCTTTTTCTGAATATTCTTTACCCTTTCGGATAACTTGTTTAATCTCATCACGGTCGCTACAATAAACAAATAAATAAGACGATGCCATTGCTGCCCTACTTAAAGTCCTTGCACAACTCTCTTGATCATCATCTTTAGAATATAACTCATTTGCTTTAATAAAAAGTTCATTAGCTTTACTGAATGCTTCTTTCACTTCAATAATTGAACCTGCACTAATACCCCTGACAAAAAACGCTTCTGCTTTGCATTCTAATTCCTCAGAATTATTCCCTGACTGTTCAAATAGATTCGCGGCCTTCTTATATGAATTAATCGCATATTTATTCCGCTCTAAATACGCTTCAGATGTGTCAACTGTATTAGCAGCCCTTGTATTAGCATATCCAAGTTTTTTATAAGCCTTAGCCGCCCTTTCTATCATATTCTTATCCAGAAAAGACTTAACAGCCTGCTTGTATAACCTTACTGCCTCTCCCCAATTATAGGTTTTTTCCTCAACTTCCGCCTTTTCCAATAGGGCTGCTTCATTTCCTTCTTTCAGCATATATCAACAAATTTTAAGATATATTTTTAATATTTCGTCCTTAACTATCTTCTACAACTTTTAAGAATAATTAATTATCAGTTTTTTCAATTAATAATATTTTACTTTTTTGTACTTCCAATTTAATAAAAGTTTACAAAATAGTTACACCATGATTTTAATAGATTTATGCTTACATGTCGGAGTATTTAGTTATAAGAAATAAAAAATTGTTGATATATTCAATTAAAGAATATTTTAGCGAGTTAGTAATTTTATAGGATATAAATATCAACTTTTTAAGACTTCTCGAGTAATTATTAATTGGTGATAATAAATTAGTCATGTAGGATGTTCACATAATGCATGTAATTTAGATGATGATTTTGAGGAAGAAGAGTCTTTCTTTGAAAGTCACTTTTGGTACTTTATAATCCCTGCTGCTATATTATTAGCTATTTCAATTTACTTAGAATTTACTACTGAAGAAGTGATACTAAGCCAAATAATTGCAATATCATCTATGTTTCTATCTAGTTATGGCGTTGTAAAAGAGGGTATTGAAGATGTTAAAAATAAAAAGATTACGGCTAACATATTGATGGTTATTGCTGCGATAGCATCGTTTTTTATATTGCATGGACAAGAAGGTGCTACTGCAATCTTATTATATTCAATTGCTGAAAGATTGGAAGAAATAACTACGGAAAAATCGAGAAATGCTATAAAAAAATTATTAGAACTAGCCCCAGATGATGCTTTATTAAAAACAACTGAAGGATATAAATTGGTTCCGGCATTAGAAGTGAAAAAAGGAGATATTATTGGTATAAAACCTGCTATGAAAGCTCCTTTAGATGGAATAGTTGTTAAAGGTAATTCTTATTTTGATGAGAGTGCTATAACAGGCGAGTCTGTCCCGGTTTTTAAAGAAGAAGGGGCAGAAATATTTGCAGCAAGTATTAACAGTGATGCCTTTATTGATGTAGAAGTAATTAGAGAAAGTAATAATACTATTGTAGCTCAGATCGCAAAAACTATTAGTGAGGCTCGGAAAAATAAGTCGACGAATGAAAAGTTTATTGAAAAATTTGCCAAATATTACACACCCACTATATTAGTAGCTGCTATACTTGTCATGATTATTCCACCTTTATTCTTTAACTTGGATTTTAACGAGTGGTTTTATCGAGGGCTAATCCTTTTAGTAGTCTCTTGTCCTTGTGCTTTGACATTATCAACTCCACTCGCAAACATTACAGCCCTAACCAAATTAGCAAAAGAAGGTATATTGGTTAAAGGAAATCGATTCATTGAAAAAGTAGATGATATTGAAGTATTTGCATTTGACAAAACTGGCACCTTAACGGAAGGAAATCTTAAAGTATTTGACGTAATACCTTACAATGGAAAAGAAGAAGATGTTTTAAGTATTGCTTCTAGTTTAGAGGCGCTTTCTGAACATCCAATCGCAAAAGTTATAGTTGATCAAGCAAAACAAAAGAATATTTCACTGTTTTCAGTAGATGATTTTGAAATCCTAAGAGGGAAAGGTATTAAAGGGAAAATAAATGGGGAATTATTTAAAGTCGGGAGTCAAAAGTATTTTGAAGAATTACAATATGAATTACCCCATGAGGAATTAGAACGAATAGAAAATGATGGAACAATTCCTATTATGCTGGGCAACAATGATCGTTTATTAGGAATTATAACCATTAGAGATGTTTTAAGAGTTTCTGCACCTATTTTAGTTGATGGGTTGAAAAAGCGCGGATATGATTCAGTATTAATTTCGGGAGACAATCAAGCTGTTTGCAATACAATAGGAGCATGTTTGGATATTACTGAGGCTCGTGGAGAACTTTTACCAGATCAAAAGCTCCAAGAAATCGAAAATTTAAAGTCAAAGTATAAGGCTGTAGCAATGGTAGGGGATGGTATTAATGATGCCCCCGCACTTGCTCTTTCCGATTTAGGTATAGCAATTGGCGCATCTGCAACTGATCTTACATTAGAAACTGCAGATGTTATAATCATGAACGACGATCTCACAAAGTTACTAGATTTTATTGACATTTCTAAGAAAACTAATAAAATTATTAAACAAAATATTTGGACATCAATATTAGTCAAAGTGTCGTTTGCAATCTTAACTGTGATTGGATTAATGACTTTATGGTTGGCGGTGGGCATTGGTGACATGGGGATATCGCTCGCGATCATGTTTAACAGTATGACTATTTTCAGATACAAGAAAAAGTTTAAAGAAATTAATTCTAAGGATTTAGAAAATAATGCTCACTCATTAATTTGCGAAACTTGCAAAACTAAAAACATATTACCACAACATCATGGGAGAGACATGATTCAAGAGGGAGAAAAATTAGTTTGTTGGAGAAAGCTATTAGACCACGATAGTTTAGAGCCCTGTGAAGAAGAACTACCCCTATTTTGCCCCAATTGCCAAAGTGAGTTAGAATTAAAAATTAATTAAATAAATTCCTCTTTACAACAAAGATGTTAAAGTGTATATTATACTCCTACCTCGTTTAGAAATATGGATTAAAAAGAAGAAATAAATATATAACTTTTTACGACTCCTTTTTTTTTTCACATTTTATATTCCATTTTTTGCACCACTTTGAAACAGTTCCGGGACCTATAGGTATTCCATATAATTCTTTATGTAGTTGTGCAATTTTTATTTGAGACAACTTACGTACTAATTTCTCTAGTTCCTCTTTAGAAAATTTGAATTTAGCTCTCATTCTTTCGGCTGTAAGTCTATTTCTCAACTCAGAACCAAAAAACCTTATTCGTTTTCTTTCAAGGCTATTTTGATAATTATCTAACATTTCATTGAATAAATCGGCACCTAAGTGTAATCTAAAAACCTCTCTCTCTTCACCGTTTTTAATCTTATATTTTTCACTACCAATTTTATTTTTTAAATTGAATTTAGATTTTATATTTTCTAAAAACAAACGGCTTCTAATTTTGATTCTAGTTTCTCCTTGTTTTCCATCTCCATCAAAAAATCCAAGCAAGAATGCCAAATCTAACTCGCGATTTTTTAATTTCGGGAACTTAAATTTATCAGATTTTTTTCCAAGAACAAATCCATTATTACACATATTCTCACCAAATATGCGATTGGCAAACCTAACCCGAAAAGATCTTAATATGCTTTTTTTATTAGTATCATTATTAACTATTATTCTTTTCCTATATTCAACAAATTTCGGATTAAAACCAATTGCTTTAACAAATTGTTTTATTAAAATTCCGTCAGAAACACTGATCTCAACGGAAATTACTGAACTTTCTTTAGATTTACTCTCAATTATGTACAGTGATCCTTCAGCAAATAGCCATCCAAACCAGTATGCTTTTTCTTTAGTGTTAATTACTTTAAAATAATCCAAATCTAGATCTGGATGATGATATAGAACCCATTGTCTTTTTTGTAATAGCTTATTAGTATCTTTGTAGTTTTTAATTATAGATTTTAATTTTTTACTATAGGTAATCTTAGACTTTAATTGTTTTTCCCAAATTGTTATTAAATCTAAGGTAAGTAAATAATTTGGATCTTTTCTAGCATATTCCAAAATGGATTTTATATGGGATTTTTTCTGACCTAGAATTTCGCCTAATTTTTCATTGCTGATATATTTTGAGAGTATAGCAGTGACTTCTTTTTTTAAATCTTGAACGAATTCCAATGTAGAATATATATTTTTTGTTATATCTTTCGATTGTTTTTTTCGTCTTATGAAAGACTCATTATTACTTTCAATATTATGTTCTGTTATTAAATTCTGATTGTTTTCTAACAATTCACTACCCTGATGAGGATTGAGATCATCATTGTGACTAAGCGATTGAAAGTCTACTTCCACATTGAGTAATTGTTCTAACTTAGTAATTATAATACGATAAAGATTAGAAAGTTCTCTCCATTTATATTTCCCACAAATAATATCATGAATATTTCCTATTACCCCACGTAAGTAAAAGTTAAAACTTTCGGCAAAAAGGCTATCCGAATTTAATTCTAAACATAATTGCTCATAGTATACATTAAAATTATGTATCTCTATTCCTTCTAACTTTCCTAAGAATTTAATTATAATTTCATTATGACTTATTAAATATTTTAAGAAATCTAATGCGATATAACGTTTTTCTATTTCAGTCAATATTAGCTGACATATTTTTAATTTATTCTTACTAGCAATATCTTTTATTCTTAGAAAAATAAGACGAGATAAGCAAATTTTAAGATTATATCTGAAAGGTTCTGTAAATTTGCGATTAGTTTCAAAAAGATCTCTCTTTATTATATCCTCAGCTATATCATATTCGATGTCTTGAAGTTCAGAATCTATTTTATTTATTAGTTTACATACAACTTTAACTAATAATCGGAAAAAACCTAAACAGTCCTCACGAAAAGTTTGGTCAGATTTTAATTCTGATTGAAACTTTTTATAAGTTCTTTTAAAATTCTTTTTAATAGATTTAAATTCATTTAACCATTCCTTTTCTATTTTATGGTCAATAAATTCTGTTATTACTGTATTAGCAATCATCTCAGTAATTTGATCTGTAATCTCTAAATCTGAACCCACCTTCTTTATATTGTTATATATGAACCGACCCGCGAAAATGGTAATATAAAACCCAAAATTTGCTCGATTATTTTGATATATCTTAAACTTATAAATTTCTTTCAAATCATCTGTTATTTCCCCATGGTGGTCCTCATTATTATTATTCATTAAAGATTGGTTTTCCATTTTTAATTTTTCATTATAATTCGTGTTTATAAAGAGAGGATAAGCACAATATTGACAAATTACATCACTGTTGCGTTCATTAATTTTTGTGATTAGTTCAGGATCAATCTTATTCCCGCAATATTTACAATTGTCTAAATTAAAATTATCTTGATTCATACTTCTACTCTTGATTATGATATTATTGAAATCAATGACATTTTTGTCACTATTTTACTTCTAGGTGCTTTTGTATTCCATTTTTTGCACCATAATGATTGAGAATAGAGATAAAAAAAATTGCTTTCTTTGGGAAAAATTATTTAATACAGTTCAATTACTTTAAATACTATACCTCAACACCATGGACGAGATATGCTTCAGGAAGGAGAAAAATTAGTTTGCTGGAGAAAATTATTGAATAGTGACGCTATGGAACCTTGTGAGGAGGAATTACCTCTTTTTTGTCCGAATTGCGAAAGTGCACTAGAATTAAGCGAAAATTAAATCATCACAACTTTAATTAAATCTACTTATTTTTAAATTAAATTATAAAAAATACATGTCTTCTTTACGAAAAATTATTTAATACGTTTCACGTTTTTAAATTTAAAATACATTGTTAGGAATAGATGATAAAATGTCAGAAAAATTATGGGATAAGGTTGCAAAAAGGTTTATGAAGGCAGGAAGTCTGCCGTTTCCGATCAATGACACAATTATTGATATTTTGAAAATGGTTATTACAGAGGAGCAAGCGAAATTTCTTGTTTTACTGAGAAAACCTTCACATAATCTGGAGCAAATCAAATCATTGACGGACATGGATGATGAAGCCTTGAATAAAATGATTAAAGATCTTAATCACAGCGGAGCACTCACTGCAATTCCGAGTATGAGTACCGGAGTAATGGTCTATCGTATAGTACCATTTTTCCCCGGGATGCTTGAATTTACCCTTATGCGAGGAGAAACAAATGAGAAGACTAAGAAAATCGCAAGGTTATGGCAAAAATTCTTTGATGAGACGGTTAAACTCACTCAAATGAACTATGACATTGTAGTAAAATCACTTAAAAATGCTCGCTCTGTGGATAGGATTATACCTGTTGAAGAAGAAATTGAGGTAAAACAAGAAAAAATAATCCCATTAGAAGAAATGTCAAAAATTATAGAGGAGCATGATACAATCGCACTTACCACTTGTTATTGTAGGCATCAAAAGGACCTTATAGGAGTTCCATGTAAAACTACGAATCTAAGAAAAAATTGTTTCGGTTTCGGAAGAGCTGCTGAATTTCTTATCAGGGAAAACTTTGGTGAGCCAATCTCAAAAGAGGATGCTTTACGAATTATGAAAGAGAGTGAAGATGCGGGTTTAGTTCATAAGGCTTTCCATAATGGATTAGATCCCACACGGGAAATCGAGGGTATCTGTCAATGCTGCAAATGTTGCTGTGGAACATTTAGTACCCATTATGCTGGAGGTGCTCCCTTTTTGAGTCAAACATCGTATATAGCTAAGATAAATGAGGAGAATTGCGTAGCATGCGGTACATGTGTCGAAAAATGTAATGCAGAAGCAATAGAATTAGAAGATATAGCTGTAGTTGACGAAGAGAGATGCATAGGATGCGGAATATGTGCTCATCACTGCCCCGAGAAAGCAATAGAAATGGAAAGAACAGGTCCTAGAAATGTCTTTGTGCCTCCCCCGAAATTAGAGAACTATTAATTAAGTTTATACAATCTCTTTTTTTACTTCTTTTTAATTTTAAAAAATATATTAGACTTCCATTTATTTCGAATAAATTATGAATTTATTAATATATAAAATTTAAATTTAATGAATAATTATTCTTTATTAATAATATCAATACGATTGATTTTAGGTAATAAAAAATATGAGTAAAATAGTAGGAATTCCGGCTAATGGACCAGAATTATCAGATAATATATCGGAACATTTCGGGCATTGTAGTCATTTTGTAGGTGTAGAGATTGATGAAAATAATACTTTAAAACAAGTATTTTCAATTGCAAATAGTGGTCATGCAAGCTGCATGGAACCCGTTATCAATATGAAAAACAGAAATGTAACAGATATGATTATTGGTGGTATCGGAGGAAGACCTTTTATGGGGTTTCTAGAAGTTGGTATCAATCTCTATCAAGGATCTTTTGGGAAATCAATTAAGGAAAATATAGATTTCTTATTGAAAGGTCAATTGAAGGGATTAGGCGGCCCAAGTTGCAGTGGTTCTGGTAGCTGTCACTAAAAAATTATTATTTATTTATTTTTTTTTATATAAAGTATGATTTCAAAAATTATAGACATCATAGAATGTAAGTATCTGTTTTATACTCTCTATTTCATCTATAAATATTTTTATAATTTTTTTTCAAAATCGTTTTTTTTTAATTAATTTTAGAAAAGCTAAATATTTTTTCGTAAAATTTTTTTTTTCTTAAAATTTATTAGTTTGCAGAATTACTCAAAGATTTTTTAATTTGAGTTATTAGATTTTATTAAATGAATCTAATCTCAATTTTTACGATAATTAAATAATGCCAAATTTTAAACTACATTTTTAAATATTTAATAAGATAATATTTCATTATGAATTCAAAAATACCCGAAAGTAATCCTAAAGAATTTCCTACTGAAGAAGAAACAAAAGAAAAAGAACATCATGATTATATTCAAAGGGAGAATAAAAAAATATGTGACTTTCAGAATATATTGATAAAATTAGATAAAATAGAGGATAAAGAATTAATTCATTACCTAAACAAATCAGATCTTCTATATGGAAATTTAGGGCATATATATTATCGTATGTCAGTTCAAATTAATAAGTTTTTATTAGAATACTCAAAAAAGGGATTATTAAGTCGTCGTATTAATGAATTGAACAAAGATTTAAGCCAAATATTTGAGATTGAAGAATTTATTCATAAAAGAAAACTAAATAAGGATAGTCGTGAAGAAGGAAGGGATAGTATTCTGGTAAACAGAGATCATTATATGAATTCTTTAAATCTTTTAACAACGGTGATTCAAAATAAAAAAAATAATAGATTTTCAATTATAGCTATAGTAGTTTCAATATCTGCTATAATAATTTCAATAATTGCATTGTATAAATCTTTTATAGGTTGAATATTCTCGTTTGCACCTATATCTCAATTTTTAGCAAAAATATTAAATTTTCATCAAATGATCAAAACGCTTCACAATATTTTTTTATCAAATTTTTTGCTTAATTAGAAATATGCAGACTTAATCAAATATTTTTAATTATAACGTTTCAAATTTTGATACAATTATATCTATTTCATTTTTAATCGAAAATCGTATTTTTTTGGAGTGTCTTTTCTTGTATTATAATTCTCGATCCTCTCTTCTAATGTAAAGTTGTAAACGAGATGAAATTTAACATAAATTTACCTAATCCATATTTCTGACAAATCTTTCTTAAGATTTTCATAGTTGTTTTTAATTCTACTGAGTATACTACTTATTTCAGATAATGAATACATAGACTTATGCTCCTCTAAAAGAACTCTTATTTCATCTTTACTATATTCATCAAAAAATTTATTTAAATTATTGGAAAATAAAGTTCGTAAGATACCACTTGAAGAGCAATTAAAAGATATAGGCTCTTTTTCAGCGTTTTCATTAATCAATTTACTAAAATTTCGATTAATTCTATTTTTGACATAAGAGAATTGATATAGGGATCTATTGAGTTTTCGTTATCATTATTTTTAATAAATATAATTCGCATCCATTCATCCCAGTTAAGTATTTTTCTAATTTTGGAATCGACATAATCGTTTTCGTATTTGTTCTTGTAGTGAGTTTCTGGGTTTTTGCATATCTTATGCAAAATTTCAATATCAAATTGATTGAGACTTTCCATTAATATTCTAACAAAATAATATATAAACCAAGTGATATATCCATTTCCTTTATTTCCTTCGCTATAATGAATATCTTTCATATTTTTAATATATTTGACAACCCCATCAATATCTTCAATATTTCTCTGTTTTAAAAATTGCTTAAATTCATCTTGAAATGTATCAAAAAAATTTCGAAAAATATCAATGTAATCTTTTTCAATCGTTACACTTATCATAAATCGAAAGAATCTATCTATGAAATCTATATTTGTCTTTCCACTACCATCCCATTCATAAATTATACTTTCGACATACTTCTCCATCATTTTCTTAAACGAATCTTTCACCTTCATATATCCTTTAATTCCCACCATATCGTGGAATTCTCCGACAATATCGTCTTCTTTTTCATAAAGATCGTGATCAGTATAAATTAGCCGTGAAAAGTATTCTAGTTTCAATATTGTAGATACTTCTTCTATCTGTCTTATACCAAAAACCATACAAATGACTCCTGCAGTAATTGAAATAATCATTACTATCCACATCCATACATATACAATCTCCCAGACATCAGCGTTTTTATATAAAATGCTTCCAATGAAGATAAACACACCTATGATAATAACATCTATTCCGTAACCAAGTTTTGATAACCAATCGTTTTTTTTATTCATATACATTGTATCGTCAAAGAGATCATTTATTTTTACATCGTTGTATTCGGGATACAATTTACAGTTTCTTTTAACCCAGTTCTTTTTAGCAACGTAATTAATGGGATCAATATATGATTAAGACAAAGGATATTGATCCAAATAGAATAAAGAAAAGAGATAATAAAATAGGAAGATTGAGATCTGAGTTGGTATTACCGTACATAGGTACTAACAATGGGATTACGATAAACCAAAATGAATTTATGAAAAGAGTATATATACCCCGTCTGGAATTTCTATCAATTAGGTGTCGTATCTGTTGGATTTGCATTGACATATACTATCTTAGTAGATCAAGAATTTATAAACTTATATATGCACAGAAAAATATTACGGAAAACCATATTAGTAGAATAACTATAGATGTTTCAAGTGGTATGGAAGATTGAGGAAGATAAGAATTATTTCATAAACCAAGTTCTAATAGTTTTAAAAAATCTTTTTTTTAATTTTCTTCTGAAATATTGTTTTACTCTTTATTTAATATTCTTATCCTTCAAATCTTTTTAAAAAGTTATAAAAATTTTTTGTTATTATGATAACTCACCTAGATATTTATTTTTAAATGATATCTACCAGTGCTATTATAACAAATTTTAATTTAGTGCGGGAATTGCCAAGTCTGGTCAAAGGCGCTGGACTCAGAATCCAGTCTTGTAGGAGTTCGGGGGTTCAAATCCCCCTTCCCGCATTTTTTTATGGTATAACACAAATAATAATATATTAACTGAAACTAACTAGTAATAAAAAAATTTAGTTTAAATATTTCCAATGCCAAATGAAAATAACTCTTCTGAAATTAACAAATTAATAGAACAAGATAACCCTGATTCAAGAAGAAAAGGAGTTTTAATATTTAAATTGGATGTGGAATCTGAAGATTTTAAGGAAATCTCTTATGATAAGGATTTGCCACCCCATAAATTCTTAAATCATAATAGAATACTCTTATTTGTCGACCCAGAACATTCGAGAATCTATATTTGGGAAGGAAGCAATGTTACAATAAGAATGAAGTTTCTCTCTGCCCAGTTAGCATCAAAAGTAAGAGATCAGTACGGTATAGATTACAGTATTACTACTGTTGATGATGGTGACGAGACCCTTGATTTCAAACAGTTTAATATTTATTAGCTATTTAAAACATAAATATAATAGATTATTAAGAATTAAATAGGGATTTATGTATGCCAAATAATGACGATGATGATGAAGGAAAGGAAAGAAAGAAATTTAAATTACCCGAGATAGAAGAGGAGAAACTTAGAGTATACCAGTTCAATGATAAATTAGGGGATTTCGAAGAATTAGAAATCGAAGAAGGTCTCCCCTTATACGAATTATTCGATTCTGATTTCATATTGCTATGTGTTGATCCAAAGTCTTATCGTGTGTGGCTGTGGCATGGAGCAAATACTACAACCCGCATGAAATTTATTGCGGCAAAAATAGCCCCCAAAATAAGAGATCGTTATGGAATTGCTTATAAAATAACTGCTGTTGATGAGGGTAATGAAACAACCAGATTTAAGATAAGCTCTGGAGTAGAAAAGGAAACTGATTATGATGAAGCACAAAAGGGACCTATTTATGATGAAGGGATAGAAGCTGAAGAAATGCTTAAGTCATTACCACGAGAAAAGATTATACTAATCCTGGAAAAAGCAGGAATTCCAGAAGGCTATAAAAGAAAGATGGTGATTGTAAAGAATAAGATTTATGGATATAAAGAGTATGATAGAAATTATATGGGCTCTATAATAAAAGAGAAAAAATTGTTTCCTATAAAGGAAGAAGTTCCTGATGGCCCTTATCTAGCTGAAAAATATATTCCTAGAATTATGTTTTCTTATAATAACGTTGTTTTGACAGAACTACTTGAAAAAGATAATAATGGAATTAAATCTAAAGAAGAAAAATAAGATTATGAGCCATGTGAGAAGAAAACCAAGCCGTTATCCTCGTCGTGTAGTTCAGAGAAAAAAAAAAAGACCATGGCTAGCATATTTTGTGATCATACTTCTATTTCTTAGTCTTATTGTAAGTATAATTCTTGTTATCATCGCGGCACCTTAAAAAGGTTAAATTAAATAATATCATTACCTTTAAACCTATAAAGACATTGTATAAGAGAATAAACTGATTTGAAGTTTAAAAAGGTTGATCTCATTTTTTTAGTTTTATTTTGTGCTCTTACCATTATTTCTCTTGACTTTTTAATTAATACAAGTCATCAGGAGGTAATTGAAAACCTTTCTAAATATGAGCAATTTCAAAATTTAACCACAGGGCTAATTATAACTTTTTGGATCTGTCTCATAGGGAATTTATTACCAATACCAACGCCATATACTTGGGTGGTGTGTTACAGTTCTTCACCCTTTATCAGAGGGAATCTTTATATTCCTTTTTTAATAGGGTTCGTGGCTAGCTTAGGATGTTTAATAGGGGAGATTGGTGGTTATTTAATTGGAAGAAGTGGAGCAAAGATAGTTTCCGAAGAAAAAATTAAAAATCTTAAACCAATACAAGAATACTTGATAAATCATCCGAAGCTTGCTCCAATTTTAATATTTTTAGCAGCTCTTACACCAATTTCGGATGATTTAATTGTTGTACCCTTGGGCTTGATCAAATATAGTGTTAGAAAAACATTATTTTTTTGTTGGTTGGGAAAATTAGGCTTTATGCTGATATTTGCATATAATTTGTTAAATATTTGTCATTTTATAGGTGGAGAGAGTTGGATTTTGAGCATCTTAAGTTTATATGCTCTTTTAACATTAGTCTATCTAATGATAAGAATAGATTTCATAAAACTTTTAAGAATACTAACTAAAAAACAAGGAAAACTTGTTAAGTAAAATATCTTCATTATCTTGAATATTTTTCGACAATATAATTCTGAAGAGACCACGCATACTTTTCAAGATTTAAAATTAGAATTTTTTGCTGGACTTCTCTCAAATATGTAACATCTAAAGATTCGAATGATTTTTTAAGCCGATCAATAGTGTCAAAAATATCAACAATAGTCTGCCAATCTTCTTTCCATTCCACATCTTGATATTCATTTTGATTTAAGTTTTCCATTCTTAAAACCTATTTTAGAATTATAACTTCTTCTCTGAGTTATCTCATATAAATATACCTTAAAAAATGTTTAGATACTCACAATTAAGTAATTTTTAAAAAAAAAAGAAAGTAATAAAAATTTAAAAATATCATTCAGCTTTAATAACTACTGTGTTAGAGGCATCTTGCATTATCCTGATTCGATTCTTTGGATCGTCCGAATTTGATATCAAACCAACTATGAGGTCGATAATTAATAAACCTATATTTGATTTTAAGATGTTATTGATTAGATAATCCAGAGGTTCAGCTACTTCCAACGAATCTACGTTAACTGTTCTTAATTTCATTGCCATTTTTCCGACGGTTTGACCTTTGTTAAAAGCTTCTAACAACCAGAAATATAGAAGAGCGATGACGTAACCAATAATAACAGCAATCAACCATTCACCAATACTAAAAAGAATTATAGAAGCCACGACAACTATAAGGAAATCAATAAGCCATGCAACGAGTCTTTCACCAAAATTGGCATAGATTACCTTTGATGAATCTGTATTTGTAGCGCTTTTTGTTTTTTTCTCAGGATTTTTAGGTTCTTTTGTTTCTATGGGTCTCCTTTCTCCTAAATCTGCTCCACTCAATTATTATTTAAGTAACAAATTATAAGGACTACATATATAATTTTAGTAGACCAATAGTGGAAAAAAATATAAATCATAATTAATACTTTATAAATTAACTATGAAAAGAATAATGATTCCTATTAGCATCGCTATTATTAGTATTATTATTGGGATTATTATATAATTTCATAAAAGAAATTTTAAACTTCTTTTCTGATTTTCTCATGCTCTCTATTTAAGTTTAAAATTTCTCTTGTATAATAATAATATTTTAAAAAAATTGAGGTAAACCAACATTGGACAACGAAAAAGTATATATTTACGATTCAACCCTTCGAGAAGGAAGCCAAAAAACAGGAATTGGATTTTCAGTTGAGGATAAATTAAGGATATTAGAAAGAATGGCACAAGATCTTGAGATCCCGATGATTGAAGCAGGATGGCCAGGATCAAATCCGAAAGATTTAGAACTGTTTGATAAGATTAAAGATATAGATTTGGGTAATACTAAAATTTATGCGTTTAGTAGCACCCGTAGAAAGAATACATGTGCCGAAGACGATCCAAATATTCAAGCCTTACTTAATGCGAATATTAAAGGTGCCACTTTATTTGGAAAAACGTGGGATCTTCATGTGGAATCTGCATTAGAGACTACTTTAGAAGAAAATTTGGCAATGATTGAAAGTTCTATAGAATGCCTAAAGCAGAACAACATAGAAGTAATTTTCGATGCTGAGCATTTTTTCGATGGTTTTAAGAATAATAAGGACTATGCATTGAAATGTATTGAGACTGCTAAAAATGCAGGTGCTTCATGGATTGTATTGTGTGATACAAACGGAGGGTTATTACCTCATGAAATTAAATCCATATTTTCAGATGTAAAAGAAAAGTTAGGAAAAGATACCCAACTCGGTATTCATGCTCATAATGATTCTGGTTTAGCAAATGCCATTGCTTTAGAATGCTTTTTACAGGGAGCAAAAATGATTCAATGTACAATTAATGGATTTGGAGAAAGGTGTGGAAATACTGATTTAACCACAATTTTACCCATCTTTAAACTAAAATTTGGAATAGATTGTATTTCAGAAGAAAATTTAAAGAATTTAACAGAGATTTCTCATTTTGTCTATGAAATGGCAAATTTACCCGGACATGATGATCAACCTTTTGTTGGTAAGAATTCATTCTCTCACAAAGGCGGTGTGCATATTTCAGCTATGATGAAAAATCTCAAAACTTATGAACATATTGTTCCTGAATTGGTTGGTAATACCCGAAATATTAAAGTTTCAGAACTTGCTGGCAAGAGCTCCATATTACATATGGCTAAAAAACTTAATATTCCATTATCAGAAAGCAATCCTAAGATTCCGGCGATTCTCAAAGTAATAAAGGAGAAAGAAAATCAGGGATATTCTTTCGAAGGAGCTGAAGGTTCGTTAGAAATCTTGATCAGGGGAATGGATATGAATATTCAAGATCCAGACTATTATAGACACAAGTTCTTTGAATTAGAAGGTTTTAGAGTGCTTACAGAAGTATTTAAAGATGAATTAATTTCAGAAGCTACCATTAAAGTGAAAGTTGGAAGTGAAATGTTTCATACAGCAGCAGATGGTAACGGTCCTGTTAATGCACTTGATAACGCACTTAAGAAAGCTTTAGTATATTTCTATCCGAGTATAAAAGAAATTGATTTATCAGATTTTAAAGTTAGAATTATAAATCAAGAAGGTACAGCATCAAAAGTGAGAGTATTAGCAGAAACTCACGATGAAGAGGATAGTTGGGGGACAATTGGAGCTCATGAAAATATTATTGTTGCTTCCTGGGATGCACTCGTTGATTCATATATATTCAAGTTGTTGAAAGATAAATCTAATTGGTAAATTACAGAAGAGCTTAAATTTAAAGGTATATGGCAAAACTTTTTTCAACAAGTTCTTTAACATCTGCAAATTCTGAAACGTTAATTATTTTGTTTAAATCTTGAATCATATTTAATTCAGTTTCATACCTGCTTTCAAAATCAATCATAAATGTTTCCATTAAATTTTCCAATATCTCGTTTTTTTTATTGGCTATGACCAACACAGCAAATCCTAATTCATTATTGTAGTTAACAATAATATCTGTCATTTTTGTTTGCATAACATCTATTTGGTCCCTTTTATCTACAAATTCAGAGAGAATATGATTTATCCCTATTAAAATATTCCCCCATATCGATGAATCTGTCAATGTTTCTTCCATTTCAAATTTGTATGAATATAATAATATCCCTGATTTATGATATATATTGAGGTAATAAATTTTATTAGTTAAGACTAAAAACATTTCAGGCTTCTTCATTATCATAATAGATACGCCAATTAAATTTACCCATAGTAAAGTGATATGTAATTCTCTAAAAATTGTAAGTTGAAAGTAAATGTACAAAATATACATTAAAACATGAATGCCAAAAAATAGAGTATTTATGAATAATCCTTTTGTTAACTGTTTATTTCTCGCGTTGATATTCACGACAATAGAAATATATAA
>SDBT01002925.1_pt1 | contig 29775 bp, 54 predicted proteins | sample 2277101 | NCBI WGS metagenome assembly SDBT01 (sample SAMN10404973, study PRJNA504765) | marine sediment metagenome | isolation source: marine sediment core GS10_PC15, 103 cmbsf | place: Arctic Ocean: Southern Knipovich Ridge | collected 2010
CGTCACAACAGTGGTATTGGGCATGCTCACCGGCGTAAAGGCGTTGCTGGCGGTTGTTATAGCTTTTAATGCTGTGTTGATTGGCGCTACAATTGTTTCTATTGTCTTGTTTGCACAAAAGCTTGGTGAGTTGCAGCGTGGTTTAGAGGGGCTTGCCCAGCCGCTCGCAACACTCGCCACTCTATTAGACCAATTATTTCTAGATGCGAAAATATCTCTCTTGGAGTTTTTACAGGCCGCTGCTGCCGGGATACCGGGCGTCGGAAAGTCGTTATCTGATAAATTTATTGAGCCACTGAAAATTGCCAAGGAAGAATCACAAGAACTAAAAAATAGAATTGTAGATTTAGTAAGAGAGTCCCAAAAATTCAAGGGGATAAAGGTTGATATTACAGGGGCATCCAAAAAAATAAAAATTGTAGCAGAGTTAACTATAGCAGAGAAGATTAGCAAAGCTTTTGGAATAATATTCGCCAAATTGCAACAGAATGGAGTCGCAGCGGGCGGGGCATTCGCATCGGCCGTTACCAAGGGTGCAGATGGAGCGAAAGATGTATTATCGAAAGGTATAGGTGCCGCTGCCGACCTTTTGGCTCCTGGATTAGGTGGTCCGATTAGTGATGTTATCGGTCTTTTATCTCAGGGACCTGAAGAGGTTGCAAAAACAGTTGATGCTTTTACTTCCGCTATCCCCCAGTTAGTAGAAAATATTATTATAGCGCTGCCGGTATTAATAGAGAGGCTTGTGGTGGGGCTGGCCGACGCATTTATTGTGATAGCAGAAAGAGCGGATGTAATTATAGAAGCATTCGTTAGGGGTATAATTAAAGCAAGCCCAAAGATAGTAATCGCACTTATTAAAGCTATACCAAGAATTGTGTTTGCTTTTAATATTGCCCTAATAAGAGTCGCTATCAGGTTTGCGGCAGTAATTATAAAGAGTGCGGTCAAATTTACAGCAGAAATTGTGAAGGGTGCCGCTGAATTTGTAGATAAAATACTAAGCCTCGTCCCTGGAGGTGGTCTTGGTGAAGGGAGCCTTATAGGGTCTATTGGCGGAGCCTTCGGCTTTGCAAAGGGTGGGGTTGTCCCGTCTGGGTTCCCAAATGATTCATTCCCTGCACGATTAACAAGTGGAGAGGGAATTATTCGCAGTGATTTAAATGCAAAACTTGAAAACTTTTTAAGTAACCCGCCATCCACCCAACAGGGCGGAACAAGTGACGTTATGCTAATGCAAATATTAAACGAGCTTAAAAAACCACAACAAGCGACTGCCCAAATAACCATTGACCAAAGAACTTTTGGGAATATACTTTTAGAAATGAGCAGAAATAATATAAGGACGGCAGTGTAATGGCCACCAGAAATCAGAGAATTCGCTTCTCGGAAAATAACTTTGCTGAAACAATAAGCGCATCTGTTACTAAGTCTAGTGAACTTACTTCGTTTCCCTTTAGCAATGCTATCAATAAATTTAGAAGTAAAGTTTGGAAGACCCAAGGTTATTTTTTAATAACACTCGCATCGAATGATAAACTATATATAGATGATGGCTCGCCGGTAACAGTTAGTATTACACCAGGAGAGTACACATCTCCGGCCGCACTCGCTACACAAATTCAAACTGATTTAAATGCGGCTTCGGCTAATTGGACAGTGACATATGACAATGTAACCACAACAACCTTTAAGTTTACTATCGCAAATTCGGGATCTGTTACATTGGTACTATCAACTACAACCGACGCAATATGGGACACAATTGGCTACACGCTAACGACAGATCAAGTGGGAACTTCTTTTTTGGCCCAAGAACAACGGAACCACACAGAAGAGTTTGCTATTTTTGATTTAGGATACCAGGCAGAGATGTCTTTTTTCGCAATGATATCCCCTTTAGATGAAGAAATATCTATTAGCGATTCAGCGGTTGTTAAATTACAAGCAAACAACGTAGATGAGTTTGCAATTCCACAATTAGACTTAACCCTTACTAAAACCAAGGGCGGTTTTATGAGATTCTTAGATGACCAAACGGATACATCATATAGGTTTTGGAAAATCTCAATTTTAGACAGACTAAATCCCGCGGGGCCTGAAGAGCTATCTATTGGGCATATTTATTTAGGTGATTTTATTACGGTAACAAGTAGAAATATAAACGCCGGGTTTACATCTAATATAATAGACCCAACTCAAAGTAGTATATCAGAAGACGGCTCTATTTATTTTGATACTAAAACAAAGTTTGCAAGTCTTGGTGGTTTGGGAATGCAGTTTTTATCAAGGGCGGACAAGGATACTTTAGAGCAAATGTATTTCGATTTGGGGATTAGTACTCCATTTTATGTTTCGATTGACCCATTAAATTGTATAAGTGATGATATCCACCAATTTACAAAGTATGTAACGTTTGATGGCGATCCAAACTTTACTCATTTCAAGTCGGACATATTTTCAATGACCCTCCAATTAAAAGAGTTGGTGTAAAATGGCGTTTAAAGATTTTGCAGATACACAATATGTTAAAACAATCGACACGGGTGAAGCCCCAGAGATGGGAACATTTCAACCGGCCAAAAATGCCGAACTTGCTCATGTAAGGGTGCTTATATATATCCAGGATGTGACTGCGCTGGGCGGGAGTGAACAAATTCAATGTAAAATTTATAGTGACCCAAACTTTGCAGCACTCCAATATACGTCAAGTCTCACAAGTTTAAGCGGTATTACAAATATTGGGACAACTAATTGGCTTGGATTTATTAGAATTGATTTTAATAGGGAGAATCTTAATAAAAATATTACATATTATCCGCGAGTTAATTTAACAAATTACACAAGAAGCGCCAATGCTTTCTTTATAGGGTTATCAAGAGACTACCCCTTTCCAATATATGATAACTCCCAGAATTTCTTTTATAGGCACCCGTTAGCAATGCAATGGTTCTGGTTCATTGATAGGGCAAACCAATGACATTCGCCAGTGTTAAAGATAATCAAGCAAGTACTAAGTTTTATTTAATAAGACTTAAGCCCGCGCGATTTATGAATGACCTTTTAGCGTCTATTGGTGGTGGCCAGCATACTGCAACTTTCAATGTGGCAATAGCAGAAGTTAGAGAAAATGGTGTTTTACTAACCAAGGTGTCATCGAACCCGTCTACTGGGGAATGGTCACACGATGAGTCGACAGGGCTTTTTACTGTTAACCCAACCTCTTCTCCTAGTTCTTCTAACGCTATAGTTATTTTTTATTATCTATTTTATACGGGTGATAGATTTAGAGTAGTAACAGAAGACCCAGAAGATCCCAACACAACGAAAAGAGAATGGCTTGCAAGAATTGAATCGACCCCCACTATAAAGAACTCAGTTGAGAATATTTTACAGGGGACATTGGAGGTTAATTCTTCAACCATAACTTTAATAAATAACGAAAATGAATTTGAGGCATTTCTAACAGACGATGATTCTTTTCACAAAAAAGAAGTAAAAGTATGGCTCGCACTAGATGATATTGCAAATATACAAAAGATATTTGATGGGAAGATTGTAGATATCAGTTTGTTTGATGACTCTATTAACGTATCAATTAATGACCCATTCGCATTAATACAAGATCCCGCTTTAATGGGGGACGATTCAAACGAAACGTATTTCACAGTAGATGATTTTCCCGGTCTTGATCCTAATTTTAATGGTGAAGCAATCCCTTATTTTATAGGGTCAGTTTCTAGATATAAAACAATTCAAGACACAGCGGTAACCGGATTAGCGGCCGCTAAAAAGATAGACCCAGATACCCTATACAGCGCTGCGTGTACAACTTTTAGCGAGACTATCTCAACAACAACTAATAGAGAATGGGGGATAGGAAGGGTTTCAACCGATGGATTCGTAGATTTCTCATTTACTCCATCCGCCATTGATAACTCTGCGGGTGGTTACACAAGATTAACCGGAACCTCTGCTCAAATTGCAAAGTTTTATGCAGGTGATACATTTATAGTTAATGACGGAGGGGTAGACAGACACTCAATGCTATTCCATGTCGATAGAACAAGTAACTTTCTCTATATTACCAAAGAGGCCTTATTAACCACGGGTGATGATGTTGAGGCCAATGATGCCCCCACTGTTATTGTGACCGATGGAGTAGACAGTTTCTACGCTCTTTATGGTAGAGACTACACAACCACTGTTACATCGACTTCCGGTGGTAATAAATATCTTAAAATTGATTTTGTTAATAATTTTGAGGCCAATCACGCGGGGCTTACAACCCTAGATCCGGGGCTTCACGTTGTTAATTATAGGGTTCGGCCTGATGTTTCCAATGCCTTACACGGTTCCGTTTTAAAAAGCTTATTAGAAAGCGCAGGACTTACTGTGAACGCCGCAAGTATAACCGCTGCAAACTCGTCTTTAAATGTAAATGCTAATTTTTCTATTCCTAATTTTGACGAGGGAGATTATGATTCTTATCTCAAATATTTAGAAGATATTTTAAAATCCACACTGGGGCACATATCTCTTAACAATAGTTTTGAGATTGAGTATAATCTTTTTGATGCACCAAGTTCGTCAACAGAAATTACTGATACAGACATTGTCGATAGAAGTTTTTCTATTGAGTTAAGGTATAGCGACATTGTTAATCAAGTTATTGCATTCAACCCTCATTTTGGATCAACTGAAGCGCAGGAGGATGCTACTGATACGCCAAGCCTTTCTCAAAGTTCCAACAAAGCTAAATATTTACACGACATCAATAAGACCATAAGATTTAGGCACGTATTAGAATCAATGAATTCAAGACTGTCTAAAATACTCGGGATAAGAGCAGAGAGAACAGCGGTCTATTTATTTGATACTAAAATTGCTAATATAGATAATATAATCGGGGATGATTTTTTACTGAGCAAGAATGGAATCTTGGGTAACGAAGCAACAAAACAGGTTACAATTCTTTCCTTATCGAAAAATCCAAACAAAACGGGCGTAGTCTGCACTGACATGCTTGGTATATAGGGGGTGATTTATCGCGGGATTAACAAAAATTCTTTCTCTGTCCGAGGGCGTTACGGTATCAAACCCGACTTCTAACTTTTTAGAGACAACTTCTTTCCAAACTTTTGCCACGGACGCAGCTTATGTTACAGCAAAGGGGTCTGCTGTTGCCGAGGGGGACGCCTACGCCAATTCAACTGATAACCATCAACATTTTTATAATGGGACTGCATGGGAGACTGTTGAGGATGTTAAGAATAATTTTGCCGCGACCGTTGCACCCGTTGGAACAGATGACACGGGAAGCGGTTATAGAGTTGGATCAAAATGGATAGATGTAACGGGTGACGAAGCTTATATAGCAGTAGATGTAACGACCTCCGCTGCTGTCTGGCAGCAAATTAGTCCCGGTGCAATCCCAAACATTACGGTAGCAACTAAAACCGCAGCGTACACGCTTGTGGCAGGGGATGATTTAGTAATTGCAAACGCTGTTAGTGATTCTTTTACATTAACACTTCCGGCCGCTGCTTCAAATAGCGGGAAGGTTTATAAATTAAAAAGAATTGATAACAGTCTATTAATAGTTACAGATACATTCATTGACGGGGATGTGACTGTAGGCTCTGACACTATTAATGTGGCCACACACCCACTTGTTGATTTACAAAAAGTTCAACTAACAAGTTCGGGCACACTCCCGGCCGGACTATCACTGGCAACTGACTATTATATTATTTTTGTTGATTCGGATAACGTTAAGTTTGCATCTAGTAGAGCGAATGCGGTGTCTGATACCGCTGTTGATATTACCGCTGCTGCCGGTGGCGGAACACACATAATCACATCCCAGTCTACGCTTATAACAATAGATGCGAATGGGAGCGAGACCATTGATGGTTCTTTGACTAAAAACTTAGTTACACAATATGAACAGTGGGAAATTGTGAGCGACGGTGCCAATTGGCAGATAATAAGTCACAAAACAGATACTGGATTAATAGACGGTGGTGCTTTGGTAATGGACGCAACTGTTACAGCGCCCACATATGGGACAGTTGTAGACAATAAGCTCACATGGTTTAGAAATGGAAGGGAGTTTTTTGGTCATTATAAATTTGAGCAATCAAGTGCCGGAACCGCTGGTTCTGGGTTATATTTTCTCCCACTACCCCCAGGAATAGTCGCCGACACAACTTTTCTAACAGTAGACACAACTACGTCTGCAATAGAGTCGTCGAGTTCTATCGGACATGGTGTTGCAACAAATAGCTCTACGGGTGGGCTTGCGGGGGTCACATTGCGGGATGCTAACAACTTCACATTCGGTAGGATAGAAGCGATTGGTAAATTTTCCAATACTACATTTTCAATGGCCGATCCAGGGGTAGAACTTCACTTTTATATAAAAGCAGTAATCGTTGATTGGGAGGCTTAATGAAAAAAATAGAAGTATTTAGAATATCTGATAACAAGTTAATGGCGGGCGATGAAGGTGAGTCGGTTACCAGGGCATCTCTTAATGTAAAGATGAAGGGCTTTAATATAAACAACTCGGTTCTGTATCGCATTGAAGAAACCGACACAACTGCCGAAAATTTGGCCAGAAAGAATGCACTAATAAGAAGCCGGGAGTCAAAAATAGCTTTAGAGAGTTATAATTGTGGCCTAATAGATGACTCAACTGAAAATGGTAAGTTTTTAAAAAAACTATGTGAGTATATGAGTAAAAGATGAAAAGCGTAGGATTGACAATTTTAGGCGGGGCTGGATTGCTAATGGCATCCATGGTCATTAATTTATTCTTTGAGTCACCCCCATCTAGAGCAGAGTTTAATTCGCTGCAAGTCAATCAGATACACATGTTAAAATCACTTGACCGAATAGAGACGGCCCAGGGTAAGATAGTGGAGTATTTAATAAATGATTGAGAAAAGATTTTCTTGTGTAGATGGCGCGGAGTTATACGATTTTATGTTTATAAGTCCTAAATTAATGCTAGTTTTTTCTCATCTACTCATGTTTTGTGAGAAAGAGAATTTACCGTACCCCCAAATAACATCAATTATACGACACAAGGACTCATTTTCTAAAAGCAATACCCACCAAACGGGTCGCGCTATGGATATTAGGACAAGAGATTACTATACAGAAGAGCAAATACAAAAAATCGTTTATTTTCTGGAAGACTTCGATAACACTTACAAGGTTGGTGCAATATCAAGGAAGACAGGGCTACCAAGGATAGTAGTATATCACATAGGGAGTCAATGGCACCTTCATATCCAGACGCGTCATTAAGTGTTGTCTCTCAATGTTAACGCGAGAGCAACGCATATAAATTGGTGTTTCGCAGTAAGCGCATCTTTTAACGACTTAGTCTTTTTAATAGTATAGCTCCTGCCATTTTTCATGTAGACTCTTTACAATGTCTTAACTAAAATATCAATACTAACAAGGAGAGTTTATGAGTGAACTGTTTGAGAATTTATGGAAGTATATGGACAAAAAGAAAATGGCGTATGATATGTTGAAATTACATGTTTTGCCCGCTGCTAAACTGGCGGCCGCTGATTCTGAAAGCAAGATAGACGATCCAATTGTAGCTGCTATCGAGTTACTAGCAGATCGTTTTCTCGGTGAATAATGGGTGCTATAATAGGCGGTATTATTGCCAAAAAAATATTAGCAGAAGTACTTAAAAAAAGCTTTTTTGAAAGAGCTATTCCTTTAATCGTAAACAGGGTAATGGATAGATTCTTTAAATGGCTAGATAAAAAGAAAAAAAAGAAATAGGGCGAGGGTCTCTAGGACGCTTGTTCTATATGGGCAGTAGGTTTTGTCACTTTCCCCTGCTGCCCTTTTATCCCTCCATTTAGGGCCATTCTAGGCCACCAATTGAAGCATCTACCCCCTTATTTTGAGCAAAAAAGCCCTATAAATAGGTAAAATAGTATAATATTGCTTTGTATTATAGTCGAATCGTGGTATTCTATATGTAATAGAATATATAAACAAGTGAGGAAATCATGACAAGCCCAGCAGAAGAAGGAATCAAAGGAGCGAGGGAAGATGCTCGTAGATATAAAAAAGCAAAGGTTATAAAATTAATATTAGATCAGATGGCAATGGGGGATTTTAATGGCAGTATATGCGATTTAATAGATAACTATGGTGACGAACTCATAGAACTGACCAATTGCCACAAAGAATCAGAAAACTTAGCATCAATAATTTTAAATTTATATCAGTTTATAAAATAAGGAGTTTTTATGTCTAGAATACTGGTAAAAAAATCAAACGATAAGTATCAGCTTTTTTGTAACACACTCGATTGTTTTTGTAGTCCACTAATAACAAAGGCAGATATGGTCCACTACCTTACAAATACATGGGTTGAAAAGCACACTCGGAATGCGGCGTTAAATCGAGTTAATTACATGGATGAAGACAGCTACTATAATTATGCCAAATGTCTAAAAATGCACAATGAAAATGCAGACGCAGAGCTAAAGTCAGCGCTTAAAAAAATATATAACGATAATTATAAAAAAGGTGGTAAAAAATGAAAATTGCATATGCGGTTAGAAGAGAAAGTGTAAATAGTTTTGAATTAGTGGTGGTTAAAGAAGGGGTGACAGGTTACCACCCATATAAAAACCCTATTTTCTTTGAAACAGAAAAAGAGGCTCAAAAAACAGCGGATTATCAAAACGAAAAACTAGGGTTAAGCGAAGACGAAGTTATGTCCCTGGTGGCCGAATCTATGTTTGGGAAAGGTGGGAGCAAGTGAATAAAACCCAGTTCCAAAAGAAAATAAATAAAATAGAGAAGGAGCTGAGGACGAGATATTACACCTATATCTGTCCGGTATTAGGGTATTATTTTAACGATAATGGGAGCGAATCTTTCACCAAACTATTTAAACCGCGTGGGGTTTCTTGTGACAATCCGTGGTGGGATTACCCATTTGAATATCTACCACAACGTACATATCCAATACAACACAGAATGTTTGCAATTAGGTTATGGGAGCAGGTTTGTTTAGAAACTAAAGAATATTTGGAGTTTTAAAATGAAAGAAGGTGACCCCATTAACAAGACTTGCTCTTGTGGAAAGCTACACACAACCCTAATCAATATTGTAGGATTTGATGAGATGGGCGTTTGGTTTAACTGTACGTGTGATAGTACTTTAATTATACCTATTAAATGGGAAGACTATAACTGGAGACCGGAAGGCTTTGATTATAAATTTTATGAACAATTAAAAAAGGTGGCGTGATGAAAGTGAACAAAGAATTTATTAAACAGTTTAATCCATGTAGCGATCGATGGAACAACTACCTTAAACACCATGGGAATTGGGCCGGTAATCTACGGGGATTTTTAAAACTAAAAAACATTACTACCGATGATAAGGTTTGGATATTCACCCAGAAAATAGACATCTTGGAAAAAATTCAAAGAGAGTTTGTTTTTATGTGTGCATCCCGCGCAGTCGATGATTGTGGAATTATCGAAATTCAAGAGTATTTTAATGCTACAATTTTAATTTATGAGTCGGGATATTTAGAGCTTCTAAATGACAAAGAATACAGGGCGGCTTACGAGGCGGCTTACAGGGCGACTGACAGGGCGGCTGACTGGGCGGCTAACTGGGCGGCTGAACGAGAAACACAATTAGAAATTTTGAAATATCTGGCAGAAAAATATAGGTTATAAAATAAAGGCGACGATGTGACGAAGCAATTGTTTTACTGAAAAGTCATAAAGATAATTTTATATTCTACGAGGCGACTGGTAGATATATTGAGAGGGATGAATGAAAATATTTAAGATGAAAGTAAAAGGCGTGAGAAAAGCAAGGTTTATCCAGGCCCCAAGCGAGGAATATCCAAGGGGCATTTTTACCCACATAGAAATCGAGTGGATAAAAAGGGTATGGTTATAAATGCAAAACCCAATACGCAGAATAAGAAACGAACTAAAGATAACTCAGGCCAAAATGGCAATGATACTGGGAACAAGTCAAGGACACTTAACGCGCCTTGAAACGGGCGACTCTGTTGTGTCTATTTTATTTGCTGGTAGATTTTGCAAAGAGTTTGGTATATTGCTAGAAGACTTCCATAGTGAATATAAAAAGTTTATAGAACACACAGATGGATAAAGGAAAATAAATGATTAAAAAACTAAGAAAGAAATTTAACATGTCACAAGAAGATATGGCGTTCATTATGGGATGTGGCCAGAGCTGTGTCTCGAAGATTGAACTAGGCCAGCTTTCCCCCACTGTTAACCAGTTGTTTAGGATATATGAACGTGGGCGATGTATTAATAAAAAAGCATTATTTAAACTAGTTGAATTTTATGGGGAACTTAGTATGTGAATGGATCGTTTTCCATTATTGCCTTAAGCCGGTGACTCCTGCCACACACATCGCATCTTCTATGTTGAATCCCGTATGATTTAAACTTTTTTCCGCAGGACAAACACTCTCTTTTTTTTGTTTTACCATTCTGTTGCTTGTGGTATTTGGTAACATTACCCTTAATCAATGGATTTGGTCCTCTGCACTTGATACATATAATAACATCTGTTTATTTACGATTAGAGAGTGCTGCATTAATGCCAATACTCCCTTTTCTTTTAAATTAAGCGGTATCCCCTTCATTTCTTTAATATAGTTTTCTAGTTCAAATATCCTGATTTGAATCATGTCCGTGTAGGTTGGCATATATTAAACCTCTTTTGAAAATGGGTTGATAAGTCATAGAGATCCGCTATTTCTTTTTTATCAATAGTAACAACCATAAAATACTTATTCAAACTAATTGGTAGTTTCATTCCATCTAACTGACAAATAACAGCGTCATCGATGTCTAACACCTTTCCTAAAACATCATTTGGGATCTTAAAAGAGTTGCACAAATCGTTCCTGCGCTGTGTAATCCCACCCTTTTTTGTAATTAGCTTTCGTTCGGGAACAAAAAAGTAGTAAGACACCTCTAGATAGTCCTCTGAGTGTTTGAAATCACGCTTAAAACGATCGATTTGCGCCCGAATGGATAAACACCCATAGGTAAACTGTTCGATCCAATTTACCGTCTTTTTGGACTTCACCTTGTAATACTTTTTAGTTTTAACGTATGCGTTATTTATTGAATAAGGACAAAGCTCGGTTGCTATTTCTATCATGGGTTAACATTATTCTCTGCGTATAGTTCTAACAAGTATTTTTTTAATTCTTCCAATGGGGGACCTGGTAATTCAATTTTTTCGCACCATTTAATATGACTCAAAAACTCACTTAATATTTTATGATACTTCTCGCCATTCATCGCATGTTGATATGCGTAATTATCGGCCGGTAAATTAAACTCCATATTAACTTTCATCAATAAACTCCTCTATAAATTTTCCATAAAAATATATTGCTAATTCTAAATGAGTTGCGGTCATTTGGGCATAATAATCTTCTCCATAACATTCCATTTCATGTAGCGCGTGTTCTATTCTAGATAAAACAGGATCGTGGTCTTTGGTGGTTAACAGTAATAGTTTTGAAGTCACTACTTATTATAAGTAAATTAGTAGGGTCGTGACAATCATAGGTCGCCAAGAACTGGTCAAGTAATAATAGTGGAGTTAATTCGTCCCGTGGGCAATCGCAATGAGTAATAAAAGGCCCAACATATTGACCGTTGCATTCATCGCAAATATCCAAATACGTTTCGTCGGGTAAGTCACGCTGGTTCCGGTATTGGTCGATGTCACTTTGTGATTTCATTTATTTGCTCAATACTTATTGGTGTCCCGTTAATTTGTTCAACACACACGTTTATATATCTTGAATCGGGGATTGAATTTTGATGGACATGCCCGTGAATGTTTTTACAACCCCTAAGTTCTAATGGATGAATAGGCGCATGACTTAACCAATACCCAGATTTTTTTAATAATCCGTAAATATTATTAAAATATTCTAGATATGTTTTAGCACTCCACCTATCATGATTACCCCTAACTAAGTTTTTATTTCCCGCCAATCTCTTTAGATATTTTAAACTTTCTTTTTTAAACACAACATCTCCCAACACATAAACCACGTCTTGGTTTGTTACAACCGAGTTCCATTGAGTAATAAGCCATTCGTCGTGCTCAGTAACAGTGTCACCGTATCTTAAATCAGAAAACTTTAAAACATTTTCATGACCAAAGTGAAGGTCGCTTATAAAAAATAAATTATGCATATTACCAAAGCCCCAGTGCATTACCTATGAATGGAACTGGGACAAGGCAAGTTAATACGGTTGTGATTATTTCAACCGTCATGTCTCTCTTGGTTGACAGTGTTAAACCACGCATTATTTTTAATTTCTGGGATGACACTCTTATTATTGAGTTCACCCACAGTAATGCAAAAATAATTGTGTATACAGTAAGAAAGTTAATTTCCATTTAGTTTGTCAATCCGTTGTTGTATTAAAAATATTAATTTATCTCTATCCATTCTACTATCACTTAACATCAATTCATCTATTAAGCTCTGGTAAATAGACTTTTTAGTGGCCAGTACAAACTCTGCACTGACCAATCTAAGTTGATCTTCTATGTCGGGTGCAATAATCATTTATTCTTCATCGCTGGTATTTCCATTCTTATTTTCCTAATATTTTTCTGGAAATAAGCCCTTAGCGCTACCCCAAGTGGTTTTCCGGTTTTATTTTCAATCGCCACGGCCTCTGTTTCTGAAATCATTAATCTTAAGGTGAATTCTCTCACCACCGCCGCCGACTTTATTGCACCAGAAACGCTTCCACCCATGGCCAGTTTATTCGCTATTCTGGTTATGTTCATTGTGGTCACGTCTGGGTTTTGCAGTGTTAATTCTAATAGGGTTCGTACATGGGTGCTGTTAATCGCACCCTTCTTTTTCAGGTTGAATATTCTATGTGCTACCGTTGATGGGATATAATCATTTCCTTTTCTGAGGGTGTGGCCCCTCCCCGCATTTTTAATTATTTTTCTAAACTTTAGGGGAACCAGTTTATAAATATCCAAGTACTTATCAATGGTTATTAGGTTTAGACCAAGTTTTACTGCTATTTCTTTTTTGTTCATTTTTTCATTTACAATAAGACTGTTTATCCCTCGCCCAATTTCATAAACTTCAGGGTCTTTTCTTTGAAGGTTTTCGGTAATGTTCCCAATGGTTTTGTTAATGTCGCTATATGTAACGTCAATATCTGTCCATCCAAGTTTTTTAACTGCGATAAATCTTCTAAATCCAGCAATTAAATCGTGTTTGCCACCCCGTACTTTCGCTTTTGAGACAACAATGGGTTGGAGTAGTCCGTGTTGTTTGATACTTGCCATTAGTGTTGAAACGCCATCTTCATTTGTCCTGAAATTCTGTCCACAATTAATTTTCGTTAAACTTAATTTGCTCACTTTTTTTCCTTTGTTGTGAGTAATAATTTACTCGTTTTATTTAATACCTCTTAAATATATTCTTGCAGTATTTAAAAAGGCTATCTCGTCTTGGGTATTGTTCGGAGATTTTAAATTTGTACAGTAATCCCTTAGCTCTGCCGTTGGTATTTTATTAATTGGTTTATCTTTATAAATACCAAATGGAACTATGTACTTTGGGCTTTCTATTTTCTGGGGCTTATTTGTCCTTGTGGGTGGTTTGATTAATCCCTTAAAAGCACTGTTGCCAACACCAATATTAGATGCGGCCTTTGAAAGGGCGTCGGTTGTCGCTGACTTATATGTGTCGCCTATGTTTTTACCCTTACGGGCGTATCCCGTGGCCTGTACAGAAAACCATTCGTTATTTTCTAACTTAACTTCAAATTTACCTATAAAAAGAACGCCATTTTCTTTTTCTATATGCTCTCCAAATATCTTCCAACCAAAAGGAGTAAACACCTCACACAGTCTTTCTTTTATATACTGTGCTTTAATTGATGTAAGATCGAACCCCCTTGAATCATCTAGTTGATATGCTTCTGGTGGGAATTCTTTTATAAGTTCTTTATATAGTTTATCCATTAGAATGAATCACCTGGTTGTTGTTCGGTGGTTTTAGAATCTAAAAACTGAACTGTCTTTGCTTTTATTTCGGTCATATATTTTTTGTCGCCATTTTTATCATCCCACGATCTTGTTTGGAGTTTACCTTCAAGATAGACTTGAGATCCTTTTTGCAAATACATATTACAACTTTCCGCAATCTTTCCGAAGACAACTATTTTATGCCACTCAGTTGATTCTTGCTTTTGGCCATCCTTTGTCCATTTCTCACTTGTCGCTACCGAGAAGTTCGCTACCGCATCCCCTGACGGTAGGTATTTTAATTCTGGTGCTGATCCCAGTCTCCCTAATAATGTTACTATGTTTACTGACATCAATTACTCCTTTTATTTCTGCTTCTAATTTATTTACCTTATTATTCAAACCCTCTAATATATCTGCAACCTTTTTAAAATATAAAATTGTGTCTTTATCCATATAAAAAGCCCCCTAATAGAACTTTGCGACAAGATATTTACCAGGGGGCTTAAGCCTCTAATAGGCAAATAGTATTAAATTTAACTGCTGCTACTATCTTGTCGCGATTGAGTAGAAATGTACTTTACATATTCCGATTAGCTTTGTAAATAATAAAAGCGACAAATAATAAAAATTAGGTTGTGTGATGAAAAGGACGAGTATGAAGCGATTTACCGACACGGATAAGTGGTCTAAGGCGTGGTTCCGAAAACTGTCTCCAAAAATGAAGTGCCTGTGGAGCTATTTGACGGATAAGTGTGACCAGGCTGGTGTGTGGGAGGTTGACTTCGAATTGGCCAGTTTCCAAGTTGGAGAAAGCATTACAAGCGAAGACCTCGAATTATTAGACGGTCGCGTTAGTTGGCTAAGAGAAAATAAAATATTAATTATGGGATTTGTTGAGTTTCAATGCGGTGAGTTATCTAGTGAGTGTAACCCCCACAAACCCATAATTAAACTGCTGCACAAACACGGCATATACGATTCATATATATCCAATATTAAATACCCCGGTAAAAATAATATAAAAAAGCTAAGGAAGAGATTGAGTCAAAAGACGAAAGAAGACATTATTCACAGAGATGGTGGTGAATGCCAATACTGCGGCGCTAAAGAAAAGCTATTTATTGACCACATAATACCGCTTTCTAATGGGGGTACAAATGAGGATATTAATATTATTGCGTGTTGTCACTCTTGTAACTCACAAAAATGTAATATGTCGCTGCGTGATTTTCTTAAAAGACAAACAAGTGAAAATAAAATTAAAAGAATTAACAGGGTGTTATTAAGGGTTAATAAATCCTTATTTACCCTTAATAAATCCTTATTTACCCTTAAGGAAGAAGAAGAAGAAGAGGATAAGGATAAGGATAAGGATAAGGATAAGGAAGAAAAGGAAATAATTATTTGTTGGAATGCACAAAATAACGCCCCCCAGTGTAATGGGACAATAAATCAGGTGATAGAAATCAGCGCCAGGATTAAGAAATCAAAGTATAAACCAGAAGAAATAAAAGCTGGTATCGAAAACTTCTTTACTATTTTAAATGGTTCTGAGTATTACTGGACCCAAAGGTGGTCGCTGTTGCAATTTCTACAACGTGAGAAAGCAAAAGAGTTTTATCCAGATCAGTTTTTAAAAGAAAGTTGGTTGTCGTTTAAGAAAAAAGAAGTGGTGAGAGATTATGATGCTGTTTTTGGAAAGGGGAATAGGTTGTGAACAGGCAAGAGTTTATGTTGGTGATAGATGGGTGTGATGATTTTAAAAACTATTCAAATTATAAGCTGGGGCTTATTTGGGATTTTGTAAATGATCTAACGCCAGAAGAATTTTCTTTTATTTTTAAAGAGATCATGTCTTCCGCTAAATTTCTACCAGTACCAAATGATTTTATGATTGGTTCTGCTAAAGTTAGATATAGCAAAAGAGAGAGGGCTTTTAAGGGACAGAACAATTTAAGTTTTAGAAACTACGATGGATATGACGGACCGAACGGAAAGGGATTAAGAAAACTTCATTTAGTAAAAGATAAAGAAGAATAAGCACACTAATAAAGTGTACCGAGACAATAATGTCTCATAATTTAAAGGAGTGCCAAATGGCAAAGGAAGTTAGAGCAAAAGTACTTGGAGGAGAAGAAAAAACAGGATTAGAGGTGAACAAAGTTTCAGATGCTTTTGCAGCACTTAACTTGAGTGGAAATTACACCGCGACAGTTAACGGTGTTCCAAAAGAAATGGACGACTGTTTGGCAGACTTCGCGTTTGTATCTTTCTCAACCGCGGTAAAGGGTGGAATGTAGAAATTAACATGGGGGTTGGTTTGTTCTAACCCCCTTTAAAAAGGGGAAATGAAATGACAAAGGTAAAAAGAGTGAACGGGCTTAGCGAAAAAGACGTTATAAAAATGTTTGAGAAACAGATAAGTGCCGTGTCTTTAGATGACGGGGTGTCGGGTGTGTGCTACACGAATACGATACAAACGTATATGGCCAACGCAAATAATTTAAGGGAATGGAGTAACCAAGAATTTGAGAAAGCGATTAAATTAAGAAACAAAAGAATAAAACTAAAAAAGATAATTACCCCAAGTGTAGAAAATCTATTTATTGAACTAGAGCACGTTGTAAAAAATGATTTTTTTAAATTTATAGAAATATACCAAGACTTATCTTTTGACTTAGAGACAAAAGATAACGTTATAATTAAAAAGAAGGTGTGGAAAACCTTTAATGGGACCCGTGTGGGTGAGCATAAATATGTAAGTCTTGGTATATTTAAGGTGAGAGTAAACCCAATAGAAGGACGTGTTCAGGTCGCGCCTGGCGGGGACAATATCTCTTTGGGTGGTACTTTCCATCCACACTTTGATCGCGGGGGAGACCCGTGTTGGGGCAATGTTGGGGGTGATGTACAAACAGCGCTATTGGATTTTAGTTTAGCGAATGCCCTCCACTATATCGCGTCTGCACTAACGAGTTATAATACGCGCAACCCATATCGGTCGTTTGAGGAATTTGAGATCGCAAGATTTATAAAAGACGGGATTGATCCGACTACACAGGGGTATAATCCCTCAGAGGTAGTTGGGTTCAGAAAAAACCCCAGCATTAAAGATTATGCCGTTATCGCCACTCTCTCCGAAAATGCGTCGTTAGAATACATAAAAAAAATAGAGAGTGAATACATTACAATTGGCCAACCCTTGTTGGAATTTAAAAGCCAAGAAGATTTGGATGAAATAAAAAGGTTAGATGAGGAAAGTTATAATAAATACGCCCATGCTGCCCGTATGGCACTTGAGAAGAACAATAGACCCGACGGAATTTGCAGACATGATTTTTCGTATGTAGGAGATGTGACCCAGGCACCACTCCCTGCCATGACAGAAGCAGCAGAAGTTTTTAGAGGTGTGGCGGGGGAAAATAGATTAATACCGGAGGGTTTTATAGATATCGCACCAATGAGGTTAGAAAGATGAATATAGAAATATTACCAGAGGTCCGTGAGAAGATAATGTATTGGGTAGAAAAATGCCCCAGAGAAATATCCGGTCTTGGAAAAGTTATTCACAATAAAGGCAGTATGCTAATAACGTCGGCGCATCTCTTAAATCAAGAAAATACCGCAGCTTCAACAGAAATAGATGCGGCAGATGTCGGAAGATTAGAATATGAGACAAGAGATGAGGAGGGTGCGCTTAATTTCTGGTGGCACTCGCATGTTGACATGGATGTTTATTGGAGCGTTACAGACATGAGCACTATACATGAATTTGGAGATAATGGTTGGTGTTTGGCGGGAGTGTTTAATAAAAAGAATGAACAAAGGTTCGCCTATTACCAAGGGGGTTCTAGTTTTTACCCCCCGGCATGGTCAGATGCCATTGATGTAAAAATACGAATGGGCGGCCACAAGGTAGAATCTTGGGACAAAGAATATGACGAAAGAGTTAAAACGCCCGTACCGATTGTATATAACAAACAAAACGGATATGGCGCGTGGAAAAAAACCAAAAATAAAAAGAAAAACAAGAACCACCACCGAATAACTTACTCATGGCAAGAACTATTAGATTTAGGGCTTAGCTGGACGTCTGCCGATTGGGATATAGAATCACAATGCTGGAAAGTATGGGATTCAAATACTGGCATTTGGAGGTACTGTGATGAATAATTATTTAACAAGACAATCCGATTTACTGCCAGACGAATGCCTGATCGAGCCAATCACAATCATTGGCGCGGGTGCCGTCGGAAGTTTTACCGCATTCTTTTTAACCAAGATGGGTTTTAAGAATATCACGGCAATTGATGATGATGTTGTTAGTGAAGAAAACATGTGTTGTAGTTTATATCATCCTGGCAATGTAGGACATCCAAAGGTGGAAGCTCTAAGCACACTAATACCATTTGTGGCATCAAGGGGTGAGGGGATTAATATAATAGTGGATAAGTACACAAAGGGGGTCTTCCCTGGGATTGTAATTGCAGCGGTTGATAATATGGCGGTAAGAAAACTTATCTGGACAAATCACTCAAGGAGTTACGACACCCGAGCGATCATTGATCCAAGAATGGGCGCTGAAAATATTACAATTGTTACAATGAACCCCACTAACAGAACCGATCAAATTGATTACATGAAAATGTGGCATTCTGACATAGAATCACTTGCGGAACCGTGTACTGCTAAGGCGACAGTGTACACTGCGGGGATAATTAGTGGGTTGGTATGTAAAAACGTAAAGGACTTAGTAACTGAACAACCGTATTCAAGAATAACTAAATTTGATATCAATAACTACGACGCTGAATTTTATAAAACAGGAGATGAAGAATGAAAGAAGAACTATTAAACAAATTTTTAGATAAATCATTAAGCTATTTAGAAAGCGCAGAAGCGTTTACAAAAGAACAAGTGCCCGATTATGTGGCGCAACTATACAAGTGGTTTATAATTAATGCTTCAATTGACCTATTAACCGCAACAGTTATCCCTATCGTGGTGCTTATTATTGTTTATAAGATATTTAAGTGGACTATACGAAAAGATAAAAAAAGTGGGGATTATGTGGTGTGTAGTTCTGACAGAGAGGGGATGTTAGCGGCCGTCGCTTCCGCAGGGATAGTAATCTTTGCAATTCTTGTTATTGGAGGCATGAGTAGCTTAAAAAAAATCATTAAAATAACAATAGCTCCCAAGGTTTATCTTGTAGATTACCTTCGTGGTAAAAAATAGTAGGCCATTGGAAAAGCAGTTTATGGGAGCTAAAAAAGATTTTACCCTTGATGCGTGGAATAGACGGTTGGAGCGACAAAGGGAATACAGAAGAGAGAATGGTAACTTTTATACATTGCTGTATGAAAAAACTAAGAAGGGCTTTTTGGTTAGGGTATATAGAAATATGAAATCAAGGGTGACTGGTGTACAGAAAAAATCTTTCCATCTATATAAGGGCCTTTGCTTATTGGATCGTGAAACATTCTATACTTGGTCATTAGATAATAAACATTTCCACGACTTATTTAAAAGGTGGGAGCAGTGTGGATACCAAAGAAAGTTAGCGCCATCTGTTGATAGGATTAATTCTAGGGATGGCTATCATTTAGCGAATATGGAATGGGTAACCCAATCTGAAAATTCAAGAAGAGGTAGTATTTCAAAAAGGAGAAAAAATAAATGGAACTAAAAGAGAAGGAATTTCTGGCCATTGGTGACATTGAGGGGAGGTATAAGACATTAACCGCGCTATTAAAAAAATGCCCTGACGTACTCCCCATATCTTTGGGCGATGCACAAGATAGAGGCCCAAGATCAAAAGAGGTTTTATATTTTTTCATGGAACACGGTAAAATGGTTTATAGTAATCACGACGATTTAATGCTTGACTGGATTAAATCAGGTGGCAGGGGTGGTAAGTATGACTTTGGCTTATGGGGGGGAATAACAAACGGTGCTTATTCTACCATCCAATCATTTGGGCTTACTATCCACGCAGAGGGTAACCCCAGAAAGCTATATGAAGAAAATAAAGATTTAATTCTTTGGATGCAGAAAAACCCTATTTACATGAAAGGCGATGGGTTTATACTGACACACGGTATTATAGAACCAGGAGTACCGTTTGAATGTGTGATAGATATTAATAGCTCTTTTGACACATTAATAAATTCTTGTATCTGGAACATCTACTCGCCAGAAGAACGCGCCGGAGAGTTCCAAATTCATGGGCATTTAGCTAAAAAAGAAGTTTATTGGTATGGAAGCCGCCAACCAAATAATTCTTCACCTGAGGGCGCGTGGGGAGTTGACATTGACACATCACGCGGTAAAAAGTTAACAGCGATACATTGGCCATCAAAAAAGATATATGAGCAAGAATTTTTAGATTAAAGGGGGTAGATATGAGTAAAACATTAATAGATTTTCTAACAGCAAATCACCTTTTGGACACAAGACGGTTCCATTTAATCCATATGCAGAAAGTTTGGAATCACTTGCAACAACAACTGGACGCCGCCAACAAAGAAGTCAAAGATTTAAAGTCCGGCCATAGGGGTGCTTGCTATGCGTGTGAACCCGTTGGGGAATTAAACGAAAAACTTGAGGCGGAGCTAAAAAGAGAAAGGGATAAAAATGCTAAAACTAAATGAAAAACAATACAGTAAGATTATGGGATCGTTACCAAAGGGAAGTGTAATTATAAAAATTGATTACCCAGATGAAGATGTTCTTGTAACAACTAAACAACGAAGAGCAAAAGTAATCTATGCGTATAAAGGCGAGAAATATTTTACCCATATGAGCTACCACTTATCAGCATGGGACAACAGGGGACAACAGGGAACAATGGGAGAATAAAAAATGAATTGTTGTGAAGCAGTAGAAGAAAGTGCCGACCGGGAGATTAGGTTGTTAAACAAAGAAATAGAGAGACTACTGGCCCGTATTAAATATTTAGAAGCAACTATCCCGAGTGATATGCTAATCGAAAGGGTTAAACCATCCGACACTTAACAACTATTCTTATTGCGACGGTTTTAATGTCAACAAACATGTCCCCCAATGAGGGATGTGAATATATATTTAACGGACACATGACAGCAATGTGTGTAAATCAAAAAATAACGTGCTATATAACAAACAGCGGCAAAGTATTTTGCTATGAGCCAATAATAAAGGAGAAGAAGTGAAAGAAGAATACGATCTTACGATTTTTGACTTAGTTAAGGGGGAAGAATACCGGATTCATTACAACGATACCTTTATTTACAAAGTGGAGGGCAACAAATTATTAGTGAGGGGCAGCTCTGCTAAGTGGGAGATATCGGCCGTAAATGTAAATAGTGAGTATAAACTAATCAAAAAGAAGAAAACGGTGACTTTTTACAACCATTTTTACTGGTACACCACTGGCTGCGACGAATATCAGGGCACCAGTGGTTGGGTAAAAAGCCCGTGGCAAGAATATAGGAAGCGACACGTCGTTTATGGAAAAAACCTACTTCACACAGACACAAAAGCGTTTGAAGTTGACGAGTAAAAGGCTTCGCATCCATGCTCCACCCAGATAAACCCTACGCTAGATATTAGCGGTAGACAAAAAAGAGTAGATGGGTAACTATTAGTACTCAATATTCAAGGAGGTACTGAATGGGTGCAGAGGCCAAGACGGCAAAGCCTAGGGTGGTAACACCAAACAGAGTTTATTCATCACGGCAAGAATTCGCGCAGGATTGTTTCAAATTAGAAATTGCAAATATGAAGCGAAACGAGACAGCTTTTTACAATGACACCAAGGGCGTTAAAAGACTTCCCCAAGTTATAGAGATTGAGCACGTTCATTTCTATTACACAACAGACAGAAAGGGGAATAGCCAAACACGGTGCGTCGCAACGGGTGGGCACAAACACGAAGTTAAAACAAGAATGGATGAGAATGGTGATCTCGTAGGAGTTTGCAGTGGGCCTATCGCTCACGGCGGGGCGGTTTATCAGCATGACCACCACACACATGAGGTAAGTTATCTTAAATCTGCAAAGGTTAGCGCCACATTAAGAAAAGAACGCGCAAAAGAGATAATGGAGTATAGCGAGAATGTACTACCAACTAATTAAAAGAGACTTCTTACTATTTATTGACAAAGTATACGGCAAGCACACGAACGTGCATACGTTTCTCAAGAATCACGGGGGTGTCGATATGATGGTCCGTGGTCTTTGCGGTGAAATGGAAGAGGTAAAAAGGCGGAATCTTGACCTAACAGAAGACACTATAAAAGAAGTGGCCGAATGTTATGCCAGAAAATTCTGCGCGGCAGCACTTAATAACAAAGAAGCAGAGTCAATGTCCAAGTTCTCTAAGATAACCGACTTTACCGATGATCCCCACGTTGAACACATGAAAAAAGAGAAGATAAGAAAGCAAAAGCTAAAAGATGACGAGTGGCAACAAAACTTAACGCGGATGGATAAAAGAATAAACTCAAAAAGGGTGGCCAAAGGATATGAAAAAAAACAAGATCCCAACCGAATTGCTCAAACGGCGGATTCTCTTGGTTAAACACTTCTTAAAAGAAAAGGGTATCAAAGTACCAAAAATGAATTTAAGTGGCCGTAAATCAATCGTGGGGGCGTATGGTAGCATCTCAGAGATAGCGCAGAAGCACTTAAGCTTAACCGAGATAAAAGAAAAGTATGAAAAAAGACAAGGCCCTATTAATGAGAATGAGGGATAATCCCTGTCATGTTTGTGGTGGACATGCAAACAACGCCGGGCATCATCTCCGCACAAAAGGATCGGGCGGAAGCGACGTGTTAAGCAACTTAATAACGCTGTGCTTTTCTCACCACAGAGAAATACACGATTTTGGCATGATTACTTTTATGAACGCCTACCCACATGTTAAGAAATCAATAATGGATATGGGTTGGGAACAAGACGAGACTACTAAAAAATGGTTTATGAATACTAAAAAAGAGGATTAATTGTGAAAATACCTGAATCATTTGAGTTAATGGGCACCACTATTAAAGTTGAGTATAGCGAAAAGTTGCTCCACAAAGATACATCTGTTGGGATGGCGGTATATAGAGATAACCTGATTTATCTTCAATCTCCCTCAAAAGCAGCGCCTATTCCGAAATCAGATATTGAGCAAACATTCATTCATGAAAAGGTGCATTGGATTCTAAATATGATGGGTGAGCACGATTTAAGAACCAATGAAAAGTTTGTGGATCTATTCGCTCATCTATTACATCAATCAATAAAAAGCGAAAAGGGTATATTAACGACCTAAAAGAGAAATTATTTGGAGAAAAAAATGATTAAAGAAAAACTACAAAGACTATTAGACGAATCAACCGCTGACCTAGAAACTATGCAGGGAGAGTTAAATGACTTGGTGATAAAAGTTCAACAACTTAAAGAGAAAATAATCCAAGGAAATCTAGACGCTGCGGTATTAAGAATAACACTCCAAGATATTGAGAAAGAAGAAAGGCTTAAGGTGAACACGCTAAAACGTGGATCCTTAAATGGCGGGATTGTTCCCAATAACATCTCAAAAGAAAAGCGTCGGTTTTATGAACCAATTTTTGGAGAAGAATATCTTAACCATGCCAAGGAGCTGTCTCGGCTATGATGTATTTGTATATTTATCTCTCAATTAGTGCGATTTCGGTAGCTATTCTTGTTATAGACTATTGGTACGCGGGGTGTGACTTATATTTAGGAGACTTAGTTGAGATGACACTTCTAACCACTTTGTGGCCAATAACCCTGTTAATAATGCTTGCCGGTTGGATTTCTAATATTAAATTTAAGCGCATAGCCGGAAAATTTAAAAGGGTAATTGTTTTAAGTGGTAGATAAACTAAATGAAAGAATATGAGATACATTTATGAAATGGATATGCGAAAAACGGAATGTTTCGTCACTAAAAGAATGGCCTAAAAATCCAAGGAAGATGACAGAAAGCGGGATTAAGTCATTAACCGAATCAATTCGTAAATTTGGCATAGCTGAACCGTTGGTTATTAATACCGATAATGTGATTTGTGGTGGGCATGGCAGAAAGAAAGTTTTAATCCAAGAGGATATTAAAGAAGTCGATTGTTATATTCCCGAAGTAACTTTAACCGATAAAGAGTTTGAAGAACTAAATATTCGTTTAAATAAAAACATCGCGGGAATTTTTGATTACGATATCCTTGCCAATGAGTTTGAGTTGGAAGAGTTGATTGAATACGGGTTTACGTTAGAAGAATTACAAATAGATATTGAGCCCATAGAGGGCAAGATAGATGACGATGAGGTGCCCGAGGTTAAAGAATCCAGGGTAAAACGCGGGGATATCTGGCAGTTGGGTAATCACAGAGTAATGTGCGGTGATTCTACGATGATTGACGATGTTGAGAAGTTAATGTGTGGCCAGAAAAACTCCGTGCTTTTTACATCCCCTCCATACTCAGATATGAGGGATTACAATGGGAAAAAAGACTTATCTATTGATAATTTAATAAACTTCATACCAGCATATCTCGAGTTCGCAAATTACCAGGTCATAAATATTGGGATACAAAGGAAAAACCACGAAATTGTAGAATATTGGCAAGACTATATAGCTAAAGCAAAAGAGTGTGGATATAAATTTTTATCCTGGAATGTCTGGGATAAGGGTGAGGCTGGATCCATTGGAAATCAAACAGCAATGTTCCCGTTAGAGCATGAGTGGATATTTGTTTTTGGCAAGATGTCATTGAAAATAAACAAAACCATAGATTGTAAGTGGGCAAATCAGAAATCCACAGCTAATTCTCGAAGAAACAGAGATGGATCCCTAACAAAAGTAGACGATATTTTGGTAGGTGATAAAAAAGCGATGGGCACAGTATATAGAAAAAACGCACTTAAAGCCAGAAACCTAGATAACTCACACCCAGCAGCATTTACCGTCGATTTTGCAGAGGGGTATGTGGTATCCATGACTGAAAGTGGGGGCGTGCTTGTGGACCCATTCCTTGGCTCAGGATCAACACTAATAGCATGTGAAAAGACCGGTCGCAAATGCCATGGCATGGAATTAGACGAGCATTATTGCGATGTGGTAATATCACGTTACGAGAAATTTACCGGCAAGGAGGCCGTACTAATTAATGGCACGACCAACACTTGATTTAGAAAATATTATGTGCTGCTGTGATGGCACTATAAAAAACACAAAGACAGGAAACGTTCTTAAGCCATATAAAATGAAAAAAGGGCATCTCCAGATATCCCATTCACACAAGGGTGTGGTTAAAAAGCATTTGGCACATAGGGTAATCGCCCATTATTTTTGTGACAACCCCTATAAAAAGCCATGCGTTAACCATATTGACGGAGACCCGGCCAACAATAACTATATTAATTTAGAGTGGGTTACAGATAGGGAAAACAAAGAGCACGCCAGGGTAAACGGGATGTTCCAGCAATCAACCAAGCGGTATAATGCTGTTTTTAACGAACAGCAAATATTGACAATTCACTCTTTGAATTGGTCTCATTCTAAAATAGCGAGACATTATGGTGTGGCACAAAGTGTTATAACTAGAATTAAAAACTTCAATACATACAAAAACTATAGGGTGATCATAAATGGCTGAGATGGGAAGACCTAAGAAAGAATTCGACTGGCCAAAACTAAATGCAATACTGCAATACAGTGCTACAAAAGCTGACTGTGCAGATGTCATGGAAGTGTCAGAAGACACAATTGAAAGGAGAATCAAAAAAGAATATGGGCTAACATTTGCGGCATATCGCACTAAAAAGATGGGGAAGGTCCGCATCATGCTAGTTCAGAAAGCGATTGAACAAGCAAAATCTGGCAATGCTACCATGATGATATTTTGCCTTAAGAACCTATGTGGTTGGGCAGATAAACAAGAAGTGATAGAAACTAAAACCGAAACAAGGATAGTCGAGGTTAGACGTGCAGATCAACCTCTGGAGTAAACAATACGACTTCTATGCTGACACGGGCAGAGAAGCTTTACTAGAAGCTGGTATTGGTTATGGTAAATCGATGGTCGCATCTATGTGGCTGTTTGAACAAGTGCAACAGTATCCCAATTCTAAATGGTTCATGGCAGCAAGAGACTACAAGCAATTAAAGACTGCTGTCGATGAAGAGTTTGAATACTATTTACATTACATTTATGGATTAGAAAGAGATGTCCATTATCGAAAGACAAGTGGGTCCCCTATTCTTTATGAGTTTATGCATAACGGTGCAAAGATATTTGGTGTGGGTGCTCACAATTATGACACTATATTTAGGGCGGGTAACTACAATGGCGCATGGGCAGATGAGGTAGAATTTTGGAAGCCAGAAGCAATGAAAGCGTTAAGGGGCAGGGTAAGAAAAGATCCCGAGCTTCTTAGATTCACATCTTCTGTTAACGGCTTCAGTCATATATGGGAAGATTTTCACCAAAACAAAGCGGGTAATGTTTATAACGCCCCATCACATGAGAATAAAAGTCTAACAAAAGAATATCTAGAATCACTTAAGAAAACATACTCTCCCCAGCTATACGAACAAGAGGTAATGGCAATAAGGCTAAATCTTAACGCAGGCGCGGTTTACAATGAGTTTGATAGAGAGAGACACGTTCAAGAGTGCAGGCACTTACTAAAAGAAAGCGATCAATTATATTTCTTTACCGATTATAACATCGCTAATTACTGCGGCGTGTACATGTTTTTTAAAAAGGGCATTGCATATGCGATAGGGGAAGAGCATTTAAAGTTTGAGGGCTCCAGGATCATGGCACAAAAGATTGTCCATAAATATCCCGACCGACCCGTTATAGTAATAGGTGATTCGACTGGTAACAATAAAAGAGATGTATCAATCGACAGAACAAACTACGAACACTTTAAATCTGAAGGGCTCTATGTAGAGAACTTTTCTAACCCGCATGTACAATCAAGAATAATATCTGCAAACTCTAATATGTACCATAATAGAATAGTAGTAGATCCAAGTTGTACTACATTGATAAAGGATTTAGAATTGCTACCATGGGAAGAGGACGGGAAAGATATTGATAAATCAAACATCAATTTATCCCATGCCTCTGACGCTTACACATATGGGCTATGGTATTTTTTACCTATAAGGCCTAGAAACAGAAGTTACACAGTGGGGAAATTCCTATGATTAAGATTCAAATCACAGACGACGACGAACTATTAGATGGTAAATTTAGGCAGGCAATACTTAATGAGATTAAGGGCCAGGAGAATATAGACCGTAAAGACGAGTCGGTTAAACGATTTGATATAGTAAAAGACAATACTAAGAAGTATGTAGTTGATCGGTTATCTACTGAACTATCCCCCGAAACAGTTAACGAGATGTTAGCGAGAACTCCAAACATCTCCCTGGGTAAAAAGATTATCGATAAGAAGTCTCAGGTATATAGGGATGGATCGATTAGAGAGGCTTTCATCGGCGGTAAGGTTAACGAGGATGCACAGACAGCGGTTGATGAGGTTGTTGATATTTTAAATTTTGACACACAACTCAAGAAAACAAATAAAATATTAGAGCTTCAAAAGAATTCTATAATGTATATCAAGCCGGTATATGACTCATCAATGAAAGCATGGAAGATAAAACTAGACCCGCTTCACCCACATTTTTATGATGTTGTACCCGATGCAAACGATCCCGAGACGCCAAGAGTTGTTATCTTTAGTTATTTCAATGACAAGGTTGAGGTAAATACAGCGCCGGTAGATTCTAATTTAGGGGGCAAGAGAACATTTCAAAGCGGTAGCTCATTCAGACAGGGTGATAATATTAAACAGAAGATAGCCGACTCTCCTGGTGATGAGGGAGTCGATGGGCATCATGTTTGGTGGTCGAATAAATATCACTTCACTACTAATTCAAAGGGCGACTTTATAGAAGATAGATCACCCGATGATAAATTAAACCCAATCCAAATGCTACCGTTCGTTAATTTTGCCCTCGATCAAGACGGATCGTTTTGGGCGGTAGGTGGTGACGATATAGTTGAGGGGTCTATTCAAATAAATTTACTGTTAGCTGATATCTACTTTATAGCGAAGGTCCAGGGAATGGGTATCTTTTATATGTTTGGTACAGATGTGCCCACTACTGTTAAGTGGGGGCCAAACAATTCTATTACGGGAAAATTAGAGAAGGACGACCCTAATGTTCAGATAGGGTTTGCATCTTCCAACCCACCATTGGAAGCTCACATGAAATTAGTTGAGCAGTTTATTGCACTATTGTTAACGACTAACAACCTAGAACCAGGGACGGTTCAAGGGCAGTTAAGTGCGGTTAGTGCTGCGTCTGGTATACAAGAGATGATTAGGAAGTCAGAAATATCTGGCGACATTGAAGATCAGCGGGAACTGTTTAGAGATAACGAGCCACAAATATTTAACATTGTTTTCAAGTGGCTTAATGTTTATAAGGAAAATCTTATACCAAGGCTTAGGGCACTGGGGGATATCTCAGAAGATTTAATGGTAGCAACTAAATTCAAACCACCTCAAGAGCTTCTATCTGAGAAAGAAAAGCTAGAAATAATGGCGAAGAGAAAAGACCTGGGTCTTGATTCAATGATCGATATGATAATGAGAGACGACCCTTCATTGACTACCGAGATGGCGCAAGAGAGACTATTAAGATTACTGAAAGAAAGATTAGAAGAATCACGCGCAAATATGCAGCGTATGATGTTGGGAGAACCAGATGCCAATAACAAAAACAAAGGTAACTCACAAGATGAAGTTGTTCGGGGCGAGGGAGAAAGCGATCCTGACAAAATCGGAACAGAACAAACTTAAAAGAGTTTTCGCAGCATCGTTAACGGGTGCAGTGTTTGACAAGATTGCTTCATTAACATCACCCGTAACAGGTAAGTCTTTTAAAAACCTGACAAGAGAATATGCTATCCAGAAATCAAAAAAGGTTAAGCCGCCTATTCCCAATCTAAGACTAGAAGAGGACATGCTCCCCTCTATTAAGCATAAAAATACAGACGACGGCATTGACTGGGGGATCTTTAATCCAAGAGAAGCAATTAAGGCATTCAACCACAACACTCCAAAATCAAAAAGAAACACATCCCCCAAGAGACAATTCGTTCCAAAAGAATCGGAAACATTTACGGGTGTAGTAAGAAAGGCGGTATCAAAAAGGTTTGAGGCGGCCGCCAAGAAGATTATAGATGTAAAGTTGACAGCTAAAGCAAAAGCCATCAATAATATTGTTAAACGAATCAAAATCTAGGGCAGTGCCCGCAACCCTTTAGAGTTGTACTCAAGGAGAAATTTATGCCAATTGAAAAACCTATTGTTGAACCCGTGGTTGAGCCAGTAGTCGAACCAGTTGATCCGATCGCAGAAGCAAAGTTGAGAGACGATGCTCGTTACAAGAATGACTTAGTTAAGTTTAAGCAAGAGGCAAAGCAACTAAAAGAAGCAAACGCCTCGCTTGAATTGAAGATGAAAGAGGCAGAAATTCAAGAGAAAGTTAAGGGCGAACAATATAAGACGCTCTGGGAACAAGAGAAAGTAGAGAAAGAACAGTTACAAACTAACTACGACAATGTTAATAACGCGTTCTTTGAAGATAAAAAGAGAACTGCAATTGAAC
>SDBT01002926.1_pt1 | contig 29771 bp, 26 predicted proteins | sample 2277101 | NCBI WGS metagenome assembly SDBT01 (sample SAMN10404973, study PRJNA504765) | marine sediment metagenome | isolation source: marine sediment core GS10_PC15, 103 cmbsf | place: Arctic Ocean: Southern Knipovich Ridge | collected 2010
TCTGTGCATACAAAGCACCCATGTTATTAAGCGTACCCGCCACATCTGGCAGATATACATCAGGATGCGTATCCGATAGCTTCCGGTATATCCCCAACGCTTCCTCATAGTGCTTCAGCGCTTCATCTGGATTACCCATGCTGTAACGCAAAACACCCATATTATTAAGCGTCATAGCCACATCTGGCAGATATGCATCAGGATGCGTATCCGATAACTCCCTTCTTATCCCCAACGCTTCCTCATAGTGCTTTAGCGCTTCATCTGGATGACCCATATCATAGTGCAGAACACCCATGTTATTAAGCGTTGCCGCCAGATCCGGCAGATATTCTTCCGGGTTATCCTCCACAAGCTGTCGGCGCAGTGACAGAGCCAGTCGGTAGAGCCGCTCCTTCGTGTACCATCTGGCTCTCAGTTCGAGGTAGTCTTGTAGCGAATTCACCATCCCCAGACCGGTTTCCTCCTCGGCATCCAGCGCCCATTCCACCGCGTGAACCAGGTTGATCTCCTCCGCCATGAGCGCGGCGAAGCCTTCTAAACGTAGTTCTTCGTGCGCCTTCTGCTTTTCCTCCGGATCATCCGGCAGGTTCATCTGCTGCGCTAATCTCTCCCGCGCGGACGGTTGGACGTTTATCATCAAGTCATGCCATCGGGCGAATTCGACCCAGTATTCCGCCGCCTGGCGTCGAAACTCATCGCCCTCCGTCTCATCCAGCTTCCTCTCGGCGTATTCCCTCACCGAGTTGAGCATGGTGTATCGATCTGCCTCTCTATCGTACCTCGCCAGCGCGTAACTGGTCAGATTCTCCGCGGCATTCTCCCAGCCGTCACCCAGCAGTTCGAACAAATCAAGTTCTCTGGACAATCCGCCAGGGAAGAAGCTCATCCGGGCGAAGAGCTTCCGTGCCGGCTCCGAAATGTGTCTGTATGACAGGTCTATGGACGCGGCGAGCGATTTCAGTCTTGGAGGGAGCGATCTCAGCTTCGGGTCGTTCATGACGCCCATCAGATCGTCCTCGGCTTCATTTAGAAGTGCATCGAGTGTTTTGCCCTGTATCCTCAACCTGCGCGCCGCGAGTATGATGTACAGTGGCATCCTGTCGGTTAGCTCAATTATTCTTTCAAATGCTTCGCTGCCAGTTCCTTTAATCACTTCCAGCCTTATCTCATGCTGTATTTCCGGATCAGGTATGCACTGTATGAAAAGTTCCATCGCGTATTGCTGACTCATGGGATCTACGGTGAACGCGTGCTCATCCCACCCCAGTTCCATAGGCCATCTGCACGTAACCATGATGTTCAGATTCGGGCAAGCCGTGAGGCATTCCTTCAGCAGATTCCCCGCCTCGCCAGAATCCGTGTCCTCCGCGAACAGGTCATCCAGATTGTCCAGCACCAGCAGCGTCCGCTCTTCCATTCTCGCCAATCGAGTCGTCAAATCATCCGCCGGATCGGAAACACTCTCAGCCTTCGCGACGCCCAACCCTTTCAGCATTGCTATAGCCAGTCCCGGCGCATCTTGCGCCTCTTCGCACGGTATCTCGAATATCCCGCCGGGGAATCTCCCCCTATCAGCCAGCCATTCCGCCGCCGCCTGAGCCAAACGCGTCTTTCCGATGCCGCCCTCGCCGGAAAGCGTGATGATCCGGGGCTTCGGCTTGCTTAGCGCGTCCGACGGCGGTTCCAGCAGTTGCGCTATGGCGGCTATGTCCTTATTCCTGCCGATAAAAAGCTCATCAGTTCTAGGCATTTTCTTATGTGGACTCCGCCGGATGACTTCCTCTATATTCAGACTCCCCTCCGGCACGTCGGGGAATGAGAGCTTGCCGTCGCCTTTCAGCACAAATCGCTTCCACGGCGTCGGATCGTCGTCCGTATGCGGCATGGCTTCCTCGCCCACCCAATCATCTATCCGCACCGCGTTCACCGCGTCGTCGAAGCTCACTTTGAGCGTCTTTCCCCGCGCCAGCCCGGAGTAAAGCGCGCCGGAGAAGACCTCCGCCGCCCGCGCCTGTATGGGCTGCTCACCGTGGATGCACACCGCGGCGGACACGGCTGTATCATCCGAGAAAAGCGGGTCAACCACCTTTTGGGAGTAGCACGCCATAGTCACCAGCAGTTTCACGCGCCCGCGGACGAGCATCGCCAGATCGTCCGGAGCCACGCGCCGCGCGATCCCGCAGCTATCCTCGAAATACAGCGCGCCCCCTTTTCCACCGTGACCGATGAAGTGAAGCACGTCGAACTCCGTCTCGGCGTTCAGGAACAGCCGATTGACTCCCGGCAATGTTGCCGCGTCGTGCACAGAAACGTGAATTTCCCGACTGATCCCCTCCAGCCCGCGCTTCACAGCGTCGATCTCCGCCCCCATACGAGCGATATTCAGTGGTTCTTCCTCTGTCGTTATCAGCGGCCTACCGCACGCCAGCAGTATCCGCAGAGCCGAATTCTCAGGCATAGGCTATTCTCCTTCCTCCGTGCGCACGCCGAAGGCGTATCCGATGATCAGCGTTAGAATCGGCAAGAGCTTCCCAAGTACCTGCTCACCGATCTTTGATATACTGTCAGTGTGCTCCGCTGAGGATTTCAGAAGATACATAGCAACGCCGAAGTATACCAGGATAACAGCCGATATCACGCCAACGAGGGTAATAGCAATGATGGATTGCAATCTAAGTCTTGATCTTACTTTCAGCTCCTTGATAGAGTCCTTCGCTGGTACTTGAACGCTTTCAGATGGACGTCCGCTTCCTGAACCGCCGCCTCCCATAGTGAACCACCTCCTGTAATCATTCCTTAGTTTTCTATATGTTTACGGCAGGATGACGTCCTTGATGATCTTATCTTCCTTCGCGGATGTCACCGATACGCGCTTATCGCCTTCGTGGGTTTCGTCATCCAGATACTTGTATGTCGCCAGAGCGCGTCGGATAATGTCTACCTTTGTCGTGTCTTTGCGTTGAGCGAGATCCACCAGAATCTTGTTTATCTTGTCATCGAATTTGATGGTCAGCTTTGGCATTTTTGTCACCTCCTTCTTCTCTCGTACATCTATATTACCTCTATATTACACTTATTATACACTAAATAGACGGCATTGTCAAGTGAAAAAGAGGGCAACATTGTTATCTTGACAGATGTGGTCTTACGATCTAGAATATAATTGCTGCGGTGATTCTTGTAACCACTGATTTCGTGAGCTGTCATGGAAATGCTAAATGGTATTCTGGAGCGCATAGTATACGAGAACGAAGAGAACGGCTACGTCATAGCCCGGTTCACGTCGCCGGAGTATGGGCCTGATTTGCTGACAGTGGTGGGCAATCTCATGTCCGCTAGTCCCGGTGAGAATCTCCTGCTGAAAGGCGAATGGGTCAACCATCCTCAATACGGCCGGCAGTTCAGGATAGAAGAGTACGAGACTGTCCTTCCGGCAACGGTCGTGGGCATCAGGAAATACTTAGGCTCCGGGCTGATAAAGGGGATCGGCCCTGTCATGGCAGAGCGTATAGTGAGTTATTTTGAACTGGATACTCTGGAGATCATCGAAGATACGCCGGAGAAACTTAAAGACGTCCCCGGAATAGGCAAGAAGCGCGTCGAAATGATCACGAAGGCGTGGCAGGAACAGAAAGAGATAAAGGACGTGATGATTTTCCTGCAATCCCACAACGTCAGCACGAATTTCGCGGTGAAAATATACAAGACCTACGAGGACAGGGCCATCTCAGTGGTGCGGGAAAATCCATATCAACTGGCTGAGGACATCTACGGCATAGGGTTTAAAACTGCGGACACTATAGCGGATAATCTGGGCATTGAAAAGGAAGCGCCCTCCCGCCTCATGTCCGGTATCCAGTATGTTCTGAGTCAATCTGCGGATGAAGGCCACGTCTACCTGCCGCAGGACAAACTGATAGGCAAAAGCGCCAGGATGCTGAGTATCGACGCGGAGCTTATCGAGAGCGCGCTGGAACTGCTTCGGGAGAGGGAATCCGTGATTATAGAGGATAATAACGTATACCTCGCGCCGTTCTACTATGCTGAGATGGGCATAACTAACAGGATGGCATCCCTTCTTGAGACTGACCCGCCGCGTGCCATCTCCCGCGTTGATGAGTCAATCGCATATCTGGAAAAGACGAAAAATATAGAGTTTGCCGAGAAGCAGAAGGACGCCATCAAAAAAGCTCTAACATGCAAAGTCATGATACTCACCGGCGGCCCGGGCACAGGCAAAACCACCACGCTCATGGGCATAATAGAGCTTATGGAACAGCTTCAGTTGGACGTAATGCTGGCAGCCCCTACCGGCCGCGCCGCCAAGCGACTCAGCGAGACCACCGGCCGGGACGCCAGAACTATACACAGGCTGCTGGAATACTCCCCGCAAAATGGATTCCAGAAGAATCAGGGAGACCCGCTCCGCGCTGATGTGGTTATTATAGATGAATCCTCCATGATGGATTTGACGTTGACGAATAATCTCCTGAAGGCCGTGCATCCTACTTCTACTTTGATCCTGGTGGGAGACGTAGATCAACTCCCTTCTGTGGGCGCGGGGAATGTCCTTAGAGACCTGATAGCTTCTGGAATCATAGAAGTCATAACGCTCACCGAGATATTCAGACAGGCGCGGCAAAGTATGATCGTGGTCAATGCCCACAAGATCAACAAAGGGCAGTTCCCATCCTCCTCCTCGATAAAGAAGAGAGACTTCTTCTTTATCGAGGAGGAGGATCCAGACGAAGCCGCCGCGGTCATCGTGGATCTGGTGATGACGCGGCTGCCCAATTACTACGGCTACGATCCTATGGATGACATTCAGGTTTTGTGTCCCATGTACCGGGGAACTGTGGGCGCGAACAATTTCAACGAGGCGCTTCAGAACGCCCTGAATCCAGATGGCGATCCTCTGCCGCGCGGGGGAAGAAGCTTCCGCTCCGGCGATAAGGTGATGCAGATACGGAATAACTACGATAAAGAAGTATTCAACGGCGATATAGGCAGAATTTCTTCGGTCGATCCGGTGGATCAGGTCGTTACGGTAGAGTTCCCGGAACGAATTGTAAAATACGAATCAGCCGACCTGAATGAACTGGTGCTGGCATACGCCATAACCGTACATAAAAGTCAGGGAAGTGAATATAACGTTGTCGTAACGCCAATCCACACGCAGCATTACATGATGCTCCAGCGAAATCTCCTGTATACTGCCATCACGAGGGCAAAGAAACTGGTAGTGCTGGTGGGCACAAAAAAAGCTCTGGCTATAGCTATCAGGAACGATAAGGTGGCGAAGAGGTACACCGGGCTGGCGAAGCGACTCCAGGATCGCATCATACAGGAGGATGAAATATAAGTACCCAGACAAAATTGATTTCATATTCGATGCGGAGATATTCAGGCGATATCCTGGTACAAACTCGTCTTCTGCACAACGAAGTGTATCATAGTATCAGACGATCTACAGGAGGTTCTAGCGATTGCTCTTTGATAAAGTTTTTGAAGTGGAGTGGGATTCGTCGCAGGAAACTATGCCGGAAGGCCGACTTCCCTTTCTTGCCCACGATGCCATAGCCAAAAGTTGCGCGGTAGTTGGCCTCGATGAAGAGGCGATCCCATATCTGCAATCGGCGGCAGATCGAATAGCGGCAGATACGGATTTGATGCGCCTCGCCTGGCACTGTCATTATCTTCTGTGTCACAGCAAATCCTACTCTCACTATGATTGCCGAAGCTGGCCCTCATTAGAGGAGCATCTGGGGAAATGGGAGGGAGCGTTCTATCTCCTGATCGCCCTGTCCGGCGTTCCACAGGCACAGGCTTTCCATCGCTCTCGCGGTGTCCCGGAGCAGGTGATGCGAGATACATACAGCGATACCGTTCTCTGGGCGAGGGATTACAAAGAGCGGTATGGCGTATGGGGTACGAATACGCATATCCTGGCCTGGCTGTTCAACCATCTTTCGGGCGAGCTATTTCGGATTGTGCGCTTGCAGTTCATACATCGACCTTACAGGCAGAAGCTCCACGCCTTTCGCAACCGTGTCACCCGGAAAGTCATGGTGCTGGCGGGCGAAGGTATCCGGTATAGAGGCGATGGACAGTTGGACGGAACCGGCGGCGAGCATGATCCAGATACAGGATGGACTTCACGGTTTGCGATGGATCAGAAGCGCGCTACCGGGACACCCATTCATCCCGCCGGGTTCGCCTTGAGTAGCGAGGTTACTTTGCCGCTGGACGAATGGGAGCATGTATTGATGCCGGGAGACCATATAATTGAGGTTCATATTCCCGGCAGGAGCCGTATGGATTTCAATGACTGCGGCAGATCGTTCCGGCAAGCTGCTGATTTCTTCCCGCGCTACTTCCCTGACCGGCCTTTCAAGGCATTCTGCTGTGGCTCCTGGCTTCTGAACACGCAATTTCAGGATATGCTCCCGGCTGATTCTAATATCGTGCGCGTTCAGAGGGAGTATTACCTTTTCCCCACACTTTCCGGTGGGAGAAGCGGATTCACGCGCATTTTCAGGGAGAATTATAAGGACCTGTCAATTGCGCCGCGGGATACGACACTCCGGCGCGCGGTGCTGGACCATCTACAGGCTGGGGGATACCTGCGCGGCGGCGGCGGACTAATATTCCCGGAGGATCTGAATTGGGGAGCGCAGGTCTATCTCGAAATGATAAAATAAGAGCAGTAATCGGGAGGGCGAAGCTCCCGTTGAGCCATTGAAGTCTCATTCGTCATTCTGAGCGAAGCGAAGAATCTCATGGTGCGGGATCCCGGAGATCCTTCACTTCGTTCAGGATGACAGGAGATACTTTATTTTCTAATCATAGTGCACTGACAACTTAATTCTTAATATCATCACCGGAGCAGTGAATTCAAGACTTTGGCTCAATTTCTGGGCGGCTTTCCGTAGAACATGCCGCTGGCTTGTTCGGAAACGGGCTGGCAGCCGCGTTCTACGAAATGCCCGTCTCTTCGGCGACTAACGGTACTATGAAAAACTAACTTGTCAGAGCAATAGTGTTCGTGTTATTCGTTAATTCGTGTCATTCGTGATTTCCAAACACTTGAGATATTGAGGAGGAAATAATGGAAAAAAGACGATTAGGCAAAACTGAAATACTCGCATCTGTCATAGGGTTCGGTGGGATAAAGCTACCCATAGTGGAACAGGATGACGCTACAGAACTCCTGAACAAGGCTCTGGATATGGGGATCAATTTCGTCGATACAGCGCGCGGGTATGGCGACAGCGAGGTGAAAATCGGAACAGCCATCAGCCATCGCCGGGACGAATTCTTCATATCAACCAAAAGCCCGGCCATCACCGCCGATAAAATGAAAGCGGAAATCGAAACAAGCCTCAAGAACCTGCGCATAGATAAGATTGATCTTTATTTGTGCCATAATCTCAGGCACCCGGAGAGCTACGACACTGTTATGGGACCCGATGGAGCCTTAAAGGCTCTGCAGGAGGCCAAATCTCAGGGGATGATTGACCATGTCGCGTTCAGTTCTCACAGGTTTCATGAGACCATGAAAGCTGGAATATTGTCCGGAGAGTTCGAGGCTGTCATGCTGTCATACAACATCCTGAACGACGAACTGGTTGATGAGGAGATCATCCCACTGGCGAAGGAGAATGATCTGGGTATCATCATCATGAAACCGCTCGCCGGTGGGGCATTGGCATCAGTGCCGGCGGATGTGAAATTGACATCGGGGAATCTGGCGAATGTTGAGATAAACGCGACACAGGCGCTGAGGTTCGTCCTGGCCAATGATAATATTACTCTGGCGATACCGGGCATGACCTGCATTAGTGAGCTTGAGGAAAATGTCGCAGCAGGCGAGACATTCCAGACTCTAACCGAGACCGAGAGATCGGATCTGGTGAAAGCCGCCGAGATTCTTGGGAAGGACTTCTGCCGGGGATGCGGATACTGTCAGCCATGCCCTCAGGACGTTCGCATACCCATAATCCTCCGGCACGCGGGATACTATTCGAGATACGGGCTGAAGGATTGGGCAATAGGCAGGTACAGGATGGTGGAAGTGAAGGCCGACGAGTGCATCGAGTGCGGCGAATGCGAGGACAAGTGCCCATACGACCTGCCTATAATTGAGAAACTCAAGGAAGCCCACGCTATGCTCACTGCATGATTTGGCTCAGATCGGATCTTCGATTACCCACTGCTTGCCCTCGATCATAGGCGTCTTATATTGCCGTTCGATCCGTCCAGTCTTTTCCAGGTGATCCATACAGGCGCGGACGCATCCACGCGCGACGCAGATGGAGTGATGACGGAACCGACGATCCAGAAAACGATAATACGGTGGCGGATTTTCGCGGCTGGAATCCTCTTTGAGGAACGGTGAGTATCGTGGATCCCATCCCTGATGTATAGGCCCGCATTTCCGGGAGCTGAAGTCACCGTGTCGGAAGATGTGATCGCCGATGCGCACCTCTACCGTGCGCTCGCGGACGAAAGCTTTAGCGGGACATCCGCGGATACAGGAGCCACACTCGTCGCAGATCGGCTCGGTGTGAAGCGGATCTGGATCAAGTTCGGCGTCGGTCAGAACTGCATACATACGCTGGCGCGGACCGAACTGTGGTGAGAGAAATAACTTGCTCAGGCCCAATTCCCCCAACCCAGCCGCGCAGCCAACCACGCGCAGACTGATCATACCATCAGGCTTTGGGCCACCCGGGTATACAGGACGCCCAAGATTAGCGCCAAAGGGGTTGTGGATCGGCACAGCGGTATAGCCCTGATCCTCCAAAAAGATCACGATCTTGCGCAGCATGTGAGGTGCAAGAACCTCGTTCAAAAATTGATAGGAATCGCAGTTATACGCCTGCCAGTAGTGTCCCTCCTCAACCGTCTTGAGCGCTCCTCTTAACATACGACAGCCTAAAGCTATGATACTTTGAGTGTGGCCAAAGATTGAGTGTGGGTGAACATTGGCTGGTGCGTAATCATACCGGTCAATCGACGCTATTCCTACAAGATCCGCACCGGCTTGCTTCGCTGTCTTTTTCACTTCTGCTGTCAAGTTAGATGGCATGGGAAATTCCTTTCATCAAAACTACAGTATCCGGCTTTCTCTTTATCTTCTGAGCAGACGCCATGAGCGTTAGCTCACACACAATAACGAAAATAGCAATGCAGGCAAAACGGGCTGGCAGCCTCGTTCTACGCTATCCGGCTATCCGGCTATCCGGCTTTCCGGCTTTCCGGCAGATGTAAAAAATTCCCGGGTAAGGGAGATAGGATTTCAGTGGGATCATTGTCGCGTGGAAGCCGATTCTGCCCAACAGCTTCAGAAAATCCTGAACATCCCAATACCTCAATGACTGTTTTGTGATTTCCCGCCCGTACACCCTTAGTTTTATCTTAATTACATCCTCAACATAAGCGTAAGCATACTTCCAATATGGAGATTTGCTGTTATCCTTTATAATCAGTATGCCTCCATCACACAAATTTTCGTAGCACCGCACAAGTATTTGTTCATGATCCCGATATGGAAGCATATATAAAATATCGATCATCATGACTGCATCGCATTGCGGAGGCTGAACTTCTCTGATGTCCGCTTTGTGGAATTCTACATTATTCCTGTGATTAAGGCTTCTTCTAGCTACCTCGATTCTGTGGGAAGACAGATCGATGCCTATGACTGATCTGTCCGGGTACGAGGCTGTCACCAGATGCGAAATAAACCCGTATCCGCAGCCCAAATCCAGCACCAGTCCTCGCTCCGGAAGATGATGCTCCAATACTTCCATTACAGGACGGACACAGAAGATCAGCCTCGCCAGGATTACCAGCTTATCCCGGAAAGACAGCGACGGATATAATTCCAGCACACGGAGTGCTTCTTTGAAAGACATAATCTGCATGTTCAACGGACAGTGTGCTTCTCTATGAAATCTCTATACGAGAATATTACGGTCGTTTGTCAGGAAACTCAAATAGAGGATTGTTTTTGAACCCAAAGGTTTTGCCATATTCTGTGGCAACCACTATTTCCCGCTTCCAATAATCTTTAAGAATCTTACGGACGTGCTGGGGTAGATAAGGCGTATCAAGAGCAATATCATCCGTTTCTTTAGTTCCCAATCTCACTTTTCTGCCGCGAAACCTCTCCCATATTCTATTTTCCAGCGGACTAATATCCGGATCAATATCAAATGTGAGCTGCGTTATTGGATAGTCACGCTCGTAAGCTGTAAAGCTTCCATTGGGAATAGCCCGCCAGATGGCTTCCTTCATTTTTTCCAGGCCTTTTCTATTATTTGTTGCATGTAGCAGAACATACTCCACCGCGTTATTCGCGTCGCGCATCATCACAGGCGGGGTAACATATTTGGCACTAAGATTATTATCAAATAATTTCAGCGTTTCTGATAGCCGTTCTCTCGGACCTTGGATGTCTCTTAGATAACGCCACTGGGAGGTACCAAATAGATTATCCAGTTTAGCAGCGAATGCCTCTTGAGATGGATGATGGATAGCCAGGTTAATATAGCGATACATAAAGTTGATGAATAATTCACACTTATTGAAGCTTAAGAGACGATTTAATAAGTCCATAGATATACTATAATTATAGGGATCGACAAAAGCAAATGCGGGTGCAAGCTTGCCGCCTTTTTCCTCAAGTGAATCGAGAGCTTCGGACAAATTCTTCTCGTAGTCACCACGGATCAGCGTAGAATGGATTCCCTCCGGTAGCTGTCCTAGTGCAGCAATTTCTGCCTGAAGCGCATCGGCATTGGATTTCTTCTTCTCGAAGAAGAGAAAGCTGACCTCAGCTTTGGCAATTATCCTGCTACAAAACGGGTGCTCAAGAAGGCACCTAAGCGCTATTATTGGCGAACCCTCTTCCCCTGTTTTGTGTCTACCCATGCCAGCATTGCACTCGATATAAAGAACACGTCCACTCGCGCTCGTTAGAATGGGAAACCAGGCATTCAGATAGTTTCGCAATATGCTATGTTTTGCATACTGCAAGCCATCGTAGTTTCCAAAATATCCATCGTTAGTATCACTCATTATTTCCTCCCTTCCGACGCTAACTGCGGCCCGCCCTAAACAAACGAAGTTGATCAGGATTCAATGCCATTCGTGCAGTTGCATTCCTCTAATTCCCAATCAAGAGCCTCCCACATTTTGTGGGCTTCCTTGCACAAAGCTGGCTGAAATCCCAACCACTCCGATATTTGCTTATACGTCTCAATACGCTGTTGAGTGGGGTATCTCATCCTTCCATCAGGCGCTTTCTTGAGACCCGCTCTGGGAGCCTCTTTAGAGAAATTATGCACACCCGGGTACTGACGCAAAGTGCCAATGGTAACAACTTCGGGAGAGAGGTCGGCCACCGCTTTACATATTGGCTCGTAATGCTCCAGTCCGGATTCCAGAATTATCGGATCGATCCTGATCCGTATACGCCATCCCATCTCCTTGAGTTCTCTGGCCGCCTCAAGCCTTTTCATGGGGTCGGGAGCGCCCTTTTCATAAGCTTTGGCCGCCGGTGTGGAGTTTATGGAAAAAGAAACGATGATCTGACGACTCGGTGTTCTATTTCTGAGTATATCTATATTTGCGCTTTTGGTCAGCAACAGGAGGTATCTGTCCTTTTGATTCTCAAAGTAGTCCATTGCCTTCTCCAATAAAGGCGGTATCACGGCCAGACTGTCGGCAAGTTCACCGGTGGAGAATACACCATGCTCCACTGCGTCAAGTTCCGATTCTACTTTCGGCCAATCGTTATCAAACAAAACCGGGTTCGTCTTACCCCTGAAAGTGAGCTTGAGATAGCAATAGGAGCAGTTAAATGGACAGCCGTTGGATAGAATTAGCTCGTAAAAATGCGGACAGAGGATAGAATCCGGCGTTTTATCAAAGAGTTTCACAAATTTGCTTTTTCGCTCACGAACTTCAATCATTATTTATCACCCGACAGTAAATATACTACACAAATGTTAAGTTGTCAATGCCGACCTGTTATAGGAGGCATGGTAGACGCCTAACGCCGGCTTCAGTTGAGCTTCCGATAGACTCATGCACATATGATAACATAAAAAGCGACCCACAGCAATGATCTATGCTGTCGGACTTTCCCTTCTTGACATAAGCCATCTCTGGATGATATAATTTCACGCAAGAGCAGCGTTTTTGCTACCTCTGGGAATGAGACTTATCGCGCCTATCTTTAGGATCGAGGAATGACTATGAGGGAACTAGCAGAATCACTGAGGGATGAAGCGTTCAAGCGCAAAAATGTTAATGTGGCTGGTGGAAAATAGAGGGGCAAATCCTGTATTTGTCCTTATGAAGCAAATTTTAATAACTGGTTGATGTAATGAAGTTGGATAAAATAATCGGGTAACATTTTTGTCATTCTGAGCGAAGCGAAGAATCTCTCCCGCGGGCGTTACTTCGTATGAGAGATTCTTCGCGCAGTTTATCCTCGAGCGAAGCGAAGGACTCAGAATGACAGCGATTGGGGTGCCTTCTTTAGCACGAATCTTTATTACCCGATTAAATTTTCAATGTTCATAATATCAAATCAAGGAGTGCTTGGCTAGATAAGTTTTTTGGTCTGACAACTTTCCAGAAAAACGAATCAGGCCATGTAGCAGAAGGGGAAGTAAATGAGACTTGCTGAAAGAATGAGTAGATTGGGTACGGAAACAGCTTTTGACGTGCTTGTAAAAGCCCGGGCATTGGAGGCGCAAGGGCGAGATGTGGTTCATCTGGAGATCGGTGAGCCGAATTTCGATACACCCAAGAATATACGGGATGCTGGCTGCAAAGCCACAAACAGCGGATATACACATTACGGTCCGGCGCAGGGCCTGCCGGAATTTAGGGAGGCCATCGCCAAATATATCTCAGAAACCAGAGGAATAAGCGTCTCCATTGATGAAGTAGCGGTAACGCCGGGCGCTAAACCCATAATGTTCTTCGGGATACTGGCTTGCGTCGACGAGGGCGATGAGGTTGTCTACCCCAATCCGGGTTTTCCTATATATGAATCTGTCATAAACTTTGTGGGAGCGAAGCCGGTTCCTGTGCCGCTCAGAGAAGAAGTGGATTTCCGATTTGATCTGGACGCCCTCAAGGCTAGTGTATCAGATAAGACGCGGATGATCATAATAAACTCCCCGCAGAATCCCACAGGTGGTTTTCTGCTCAGAAGCGATCTGGAGGTCATTGCTGAACTGGCTATAAAACATGATGTTATAGTCATGTCGGATGAGGTCTACAGTCAGATCATATATGACGATGCGAAACACGAGAGCATTGCTGCCCTCCCCGGGATGAAAGAGCGGACGATCATCATAGAAGGGCACTCCAAAACGTATGCCATGACTGGCTGGAGACTGGGCTACGGTGTCATGCCTGCTGATCTGGCTGAACAGATCGCCAAACTAATGGTCAACTCCAATTCCTGCACCGCCGCCATGATACAAATGGCAGGTCTGGAGGCACTAACAGGCCCACAGGATGAAGTAAAGGCAATGGTGGCTGAACTGAAGACGCGTCGGGATGCTATCGTAAGCGGTCTGAACGCTATTGAGGGTATTACCTGCAAGAATCCATTAGGGGCGTTCTACGTTTTCCCGAATGTAACAGCCATGCCCATGAGCAGCGATGAATTCGCAGAGCACCTGCTACAGGAATACGCTGTCGCCACTTTATCCGGGACGGCCTTTGGTGAATATGGCGATGGCTATCTTCGACTGTCCTACGCAGGTTCGCTGGAGAGTATAAATAAAGGATTGGAGCGGATTGCTGAAGCCGTAGCTAAGCTCTAGATTAGTAACAAGTAATGAGTGACGGGGAACGGGCGATATGTAGACTGTTATTCGTCATCTATTACTGATTGGAGAATGCTATGAGCAAAGTTCGGGTAGACATTCCCGCTTCAACTACTAATCTGGGACCGGGATTTGATGTCCTGGGAATGGCGCTGAAGCTCTATAACACTGTAGAAATGGAAGTATCCGCATCCGGTACTCATATCGAGATCGAAGGCGAGGGGGCGGATATAATACCCAGAGACGAACACAACCTGATATATCGAGCAGCGAAACAGGTATTTGAAAAAGTGGGCGAAAAGCTGCCGCCTCTGTCGATCCGATTGATCAATCGGACTCCGCTGGCAAGAGGACTGGGTAGCAGCGGGACGGCGGCAATCGGAGGGTTGATGGCTGCGAGTGTCATATCCGGCGCTGGTTTGGAGCGTGATGAAATATTGGATATGGCGGCGGAGATGGACGGTCATCCGGACAATGTCGCGGCATCGATTTTTGGCGGAATTATAATCGCATCCCTGACTGAGGAAGGCGTAGCCTGCATGAAATTCATGCCGCCGAAGCCTGTGAAAGTGGTAGTTGTGGTACCAGATTTCCACCTTCTGACCAGTGATGCGCGAGCTGTTCTGCCCACATCAGTAGATCTCTCCACGGCTGTTTTCAATATCAGCAGAGCTTCGCTTCTGGTTGCTGCTCTGGCCACCGGTGACTTTCGCCTTCTGGGCATTGCCACAGACGATAAGCTGCACCAGCCATATAGAGAAAAGCTGATTCCCGGCTTTCGGGACGTATTCCGGGCGGCGAAATCGGTTGATGAGAACGTTGCTGTGGCGCTCAGTGGCGCTGGACCCAGCATAGTCGCTCTTTGTACCGATAACAGCGCCGAGATCGGGGAGAGTATGAGACAAGCCTTTCTCAAACACAACATTGATAGCCGCGTTATGATACTGGACATTGACGAAGAAGGAGCTAAGATATGCTAATGGAGGTGAACCAATGCGAAGTGCAATATTGAGTTTATCAATTCTGTTGTTTATAGCCATCTTCGTTCCATTATCCACAGCAGAGATTTTGCTTATGGAAGATTTCGAGGACGAAGCCAGCTACACAGATAAATGGATACCAACTGCCGGTTGGAGTCTGGTGGAGGATGAAATAGCCGGAGAGCAGACTACTGTCCTGGATATACTCGGCGGAGAAATAGGACTGAGTGTGAAGGATGATTTCGGCGACTTTGAGCTGGAGGCAGACTTTAAGGTAGTCAACGGCTATCTCGGTTTCATCGCCCGTGCGCAGGATGCTGACAACCTCTACATGATGCAGATGACCACAGCGGAATCCGCAGTTACACCGGGTAATCTTCGCTGGCATACCAGAGTCGCGGGTACATGGGCAGCACTTCCTGAGCCATATCTCTTTGATATTCATGTGGATATATGGTATCACATCCGCATAGAAGCCATTGGCGATTCTTTCAAGGTATATGTGGCTGATGCGGAAGATGGTCGGGATGCGCTGGAACTTATAGCTGAAGAGTGGGTTCCGCCGTCTGATGATTTCCAAAGCGGAGCTATCGGGTTCCGTGATGCAGGAAGCGAAAATGGACGGGTAGATAACGTTATCGTGGCTACGCCCGGCGGGATAGAAGAATGGTTAGCGGTGCAGCCGCAGAACAAGCTTCCCGGATTGTGGGGTACGCTTAAAGCTTTTGAGAAGTGGTAAGAAGTGATATATGATACAAGTTTTTCAGTTAGAGAAGCAAAGTCTTGGTAGGGGCGGGTAAACGGTCTTTGATTGGTAAATCAAAGACCGTTTACCCGCCCTACAACTCTACCCGTTGCATAAGTGAAAAGGTAGTATATATGAATGACGTTCAGAAAGAAGCAGCTGAACACGAAGTAGATCTTGATAAAGTTGGCGTTAAAGGGGTTAGGTATCCCATAGTTGTTCTGGATAAGAATAACAAATATCAGAATACCGTCGCCAGCATCAATATGTATGTGAACCTGCCCAGGCATTTCCGCGGAACTCACATGAGCAGGTTCATAGAGATACTACATAACCATAGTGGGCGCATGACGCTCCATAACATAGGCCCGATCCTCGCTGAGATGAAAGACAAACTGGATGCCAAAAGCGCGCATCTGGAAGTCGCTTTCCCTTATTTTATCGAAAAAACGGCTCCTGTCTCAGGGCAGAAAAGCACTATGGTTTACGATTGCAAATTCATCGCATCGGAGAGTGATCACGACGAACTCGTTCTGGAGGTTAATGTACCTGTTATGAGCCTCTGTCCGTGCTCAAAGGAGATCAGCGACAGAGGCGCGCATAGTCAGCGCAGTATAGTCACTGTGAAACTGAAATCAGAGGAGCTTGTCTGGATAGAGGATATTGTGAAGCTTGTGGAGGAAGCGGCAAGTTCCGATTTATACGCTCTTCTGAAAAGAGAGGACGAAAAATATATAACCGAGAAGGCCTATGACAATCCCCGGTTCGCAGAGGATATGGTACGTCAGATAGCTGTTGAGCTTGAGACCATGCCGCAAATTACGTGGTTTTCAGTAGAGACTGAGAACTATGAGAGCATTCACAACCACAACGCATATGCGGCGGTAACTCGCGATATGAAGGGAGCGGATTGAGCATATAATCGAGACTGGAAAGATCCTTACTAATGGAGTTTGACTGAAAAATAACGTAATTCAGATCCACGGGCGAAGCCCGTTTCTCCCCCTTGAAAAGCTGTCAAGGGTAGGTTTTTCAAAAAGAGGATCAATGGCAAACGGTGCAAACGGTTGCTATCACTGCAATTCCCCCTTAAAAAAGGGGGATCAAGGGGGTTGTTTCCTCTCATGCAAAAAACCAGTGTTTATGCAACTTTAATCAGCTAGTTACCAAAAACCTACCCCTCATAGCCCTTGAAAAGGGGGTTGGGGGGATTTTTCCGAATCAAAGCATTACGTCAAAATTGGATCAAAAACCATAAGTCAGGCCTCCAGCAAACATTTTGCACAAGCAATTTCTATGGAGGCCTGACTTCAGTCGGAATTTTATCGTTTCACCAGCAGTATCATTCTTGATAATTCGGTAAATTATATTCTGTCGGCAATGTGGAAAACTACTTGACTGGAAAGCTGTGCTAAAATGGACAAATCTTAGTTTTGTCCATTTTGTGTAAATGTGGGGGTGTGATGATGGGTGAAAGAAGGGAACAACGTGGATTGTTGAAGGCAGGGAAATGGGCTAATATACTCACTTTTGTGGTGTTCACCTCTATACTAAGCTTCGTCTCCCATGCTGATGATCCAGACTTTGGGAACCAAACTGATCTGGGATTAATCGAACATGCTCCTATCAATGAAGCCTCAGGCATAGCAGCAAGCCGAGGGAATCCAGATGTCTTATGGACACATAATGACAGCGGAGATTCGCCTCGTGTATTCGCATTCAATACACAGGGAGAGCATTTGGGAGTATACTCTATCGTTGGAGTTAGCAGCCGTGATTGGGAGGATATGGCTGTAGGCCCCGGACCTGTCGATAGCCAGCAGTATCTCTATATCGGTGAAATCGGCGATAACTCAGCACAATACGATCTCAAGTACATTTACCGCGTCCCCGAACCGGCTGTGGATCCCAAACAAGCTCCAGTAAACACGACGATCAATGGTGTGGAGAGAATCGCCTTTCGCTATCCTGATGGCAGACGCGATGCTGAAACACTTATGGTGGACCCACTTACAAAAGACATTTATATAATCTCGAAGAGGGAAGCCAATGTTGGGGTATATCGCGCTCCTTATCCCCAGTCAACCACGGATCCCATAATACTTGAGCATGTAGCTACACTCAGCTTAAACCAGGTAGTTGCTGGGGATATTTCTCCTTCAGGATTTGAGATACTTATCAAGACCTATACAACTGTTTACTGTTGGCGACGGACATCAGAACAGAATCTCTGGGAAGTTTTCACGAAAAAACCAGAAACATTGCCATATAGCGAAGAGCCGCAGGGCGAGGCTATTTGCTGGAAGGCTGATAGTATGGGCTACTATACAATTAGCGAGGAACGAGGTGGCACTCCAGCACACCTTTACCTTTATCCGCGCTTTGATGCTCCACCTGTTAATGTGCAGGCAACAACCTGGGGTGAAATTAAGTCCAAATAAGCGTCTATGGCCACCAAATCTTTAGCACAATCAAAAATGGTATTGCAGAGAGCAACTTCCATAGTACCGTACTTGTCTTGCTTTGCATTCTCCTACTTAAATATTTCCTTCATCGCTCGCGCTGTCTTTTCTGGCCTGCCCGGCTCGAACGGTATCAGTTCGCCGGCCACGTAACCATCATAGCCGATCTTCGCCAGGGCTTCTTTGACAGAACCGAAATCCACATCTCCCTTCAACAGATCAACAAATCCATCAGCAGTGCCAACAGACAGCTTGAAGTCCTTGACGTGAACTCGCTTTATCCGCTTGCCGAGGATTCTGATCCACTGATCAGGATAGCCCGTCAGCAGCACATTGCCAATATCGAAGTAGGCTCCCACCATCTCAGAGTCGAAACTGTCGATAAAATCTCGCATTTCCAGAGGACTTAGCAGGAATTTGTTCCATACGTTTTCGATACAAAGCGAGACACCTGTTTCTTCCGCGACTGGCAGGATCTGCCTCACTGATTCGCTGGCTCGCTCATAGCAAACGTCGTATGACACCACTTCGGAATCGGGGTTAAAGAACACATCCACCGCCCCGGGCACGAATAGATATGCATCGGTGCCCAGCCATTTTGTCACATTCAGCGCCTTGCAGGTGAAGTCAATGATTTTCTTCCTGATCTCAGGATCACTGGCGGTTGGGGACCATGTCCAGCTTTGACCAGAAGCGACACTTGAAATCTCGATGCCGATTTCGTCCGCGGTGGCGGCAATATCTTCGCACTGAGTTTGGGTTATACTGTGAGTCAAGACACCTTCGCTTGCGATGCAAAGCTCAATGCCATCAAATCCCAGGTCTTTAGCTTCCTGCATCGCCTCCGCTATCGACCTCTCTGCCTCCAGCCCGCCCTGGAACATCCAATAACTTGCACTTATTTTCACTTTGCAGTCCTCCATTCTTCCCATCGTTTCCATAGCCCATATTATAACTGACACATGTATTTTCATCTTAGATTAGCTATGAACCATTTTACCTGATTCTGGCTCTCTGGTCAATAGGCTAGATGATAACGCACTTGAAATGCGGATTATAAAGTGGTAAAATTCCTGTGATATAGGGAGTAAGTATGTATTGTAACCGGGTGTCGATGACTGACTTTTTGATATGGGTTTTGTCAGGGCTGCCACTACTGACCCAAGTTAGGTAATCGAGTTGGGGTGGTTTGGTGTTTCCTCTTCCAGTCCGGCCTGACCGCCATCGCTCTTTGTTAAGAGATGAGACCTGTTAGATATTGACGCAGCATCATGACTATGGTATCATTTGCTCGAAAGGCTGGTGAGGCTATGACAAGAAAGCTGATATACTGCGATGAAAGTGGCGAAGCAAGCTTCTCCCCTAAAAGCGAATTCAAATATTTCGACGGATACATTGAGACGATGCTTTTCAAGAAAGCGATCGCGGAGGGAGTTTCTATGAACTCTGTCATAAGACACGAGGAATCACACATGAGCTATGGGCTACAAGCCGTCGATTTCTTTGCGTGGAGTATTTACAGGGCTAAGAACAACCAGGACAGGAGATTCATCAAGATATTTGACCATCTGGTGGAAAATAAAGAGGAATGGTATTGCTAGGCATAAAAAAAGAGAAGCGTTGCAGCTTAAGAAGACTACGATACACGCAGTTTATGTCCATGTTGGGCACCGCTTAAGTGGCTTACGTCACTTCTCTTTAAGTTTTCAGTTAAGAGCAGAACCAATCTACTAGACTTCAGCAATCTTAATCCCGCACTTAAAAGTATAACAGATTATACCGAAAAAGTCAAAGCATTTTGTCTTTTTAAGAATCCCAGATCCGCTAATTTACTACAAAGGCCAGATATTTTGGGCATCTCGTTGAGATGACGGCATTACCATATTACATATCGGGATGGAGAAATGAAAAGGTGAATGGAAATGCGGATCTTACGTTAAAACGATGGTTTTCCTACTCTCGTAATCAATTGCTCAAAGAGGAACCAGGATGAGCAATGGTAGTGTTGATCCAGATGCAGCGCTGTGTGAATACGAAATCGGCGCTGTCTATAACGTAACCGAAGCTGGCGGTACGGCGGGAAAGACGTGGAAGGTGACCGCGTCCAGCGGAGATTATTTCCTGCGGCTGCGCGGGGTCAGGACATCCACGGAGGCGCGTCTGCGGTTTGATCACGGGCTGCGCCAGCACCTGATAGATCGGGGAGTACCCACCGCCGCCGCAGTCAAAACTAGAGCCGGTGGCAAATGGGTGCATTTATCCGGGCGTGTTTATGAGCTATATCCGTTCGTGGTTGGTCGCTCATTCCATCCGGACAGCGAACGTGAAATAGTCAGTGCCGCAAAGGCGCTGGCGGGATTCCATAAAGCGGCGGCGGATTACAAACCATCATCAGCCCAGAAAGAAAGCATAGCCCAATACACAACGCTGGGGTTTTCCAATGAGGTGAGTCATCGCATGGATGATCCACATCTCCAGATAGCCAACATGCTGAGGGTTCAGGATCTGGCAAATTCTGATCTCGATAGGGAATTGGTGGATCGATGTATCGCCAGAGTAAAACGATCAATGCAGACATACGCAGGTTCTGAATACGACCGCTTGACAGGCTGGGTCATCCACGGCGATTATACGCCGGCCAATCTGCTGTTCTCTCAGGACGGAGAGGTAGTGGGCATTTTCGACTTTGACTGGGCTTTACCCGGCGCTCGGTGTCGGGATGTGGCCGATGGGCTATACTTTTTTGCCACCTGTCCCCGCGAGGTCGATTCATCGGACATCTGGTCGCTGACTGACGCCGCTGACTTTGATCTGGATCGATGCGCAATCTTCATGGAGGCCTATCAAAGCGTCGCTCCGCTGGATTCTCATGAGATTGATGTCATCCCCTGGGCGTTCGCGGGCAGGTGGTTTTCCATACGCCTTGAGGGGATAGCAAAAGTTAATGAGGACGACCGATTCCGGTTTTTCTCGCGCCAGATAGAAAAGCCGCTGCTCTGGCTTGACAAAAACTGGACTTACCTGAGAGAACAGATACGCTGAAGTGGTAACAGATTGTAATCAGCTATCAGCTTATTGATGTCACCTGCATTTAGGCTCAGGGGGTAGCCAAAAGGTGGCCACTTTTTAATTCTCAAGACAACAAACAATCTTGTCAAAAGATACCTGCCATGTCTATACCAAAGTTGTTCTAAAGCGCCAAAGTCGAGATAAAGAGGTGAGATATTAAAGGTTGTCAGATCAGTTAGTCTCTATTTTCACTACATATACAAGGGGTTTTATAACATTTTGGGCATCCCTTGCTGTATTTCGCCGCCGCTTCCTCCAGATCGATACCCGCAAGACTTGCCAGCGTGGAGAGCCATGCCAGGACATCGGCGAATTCTTCCCGCAACTCTACCTCGCTCTTTCCTGATCGAAGTTCGCGTGACAGTTCGCCCACTTCCTCCACAAACCAGGCGAATGTCCCCATGAGGCCGCGGTGGGAGTCTTTACTGAAATAAATATCCTCAATAAGCTGCTGAAATTCGCTGATCTTCACACTTCTACCCTTTAAATCTTAACTATCAGCTTTGCTGGAGCGCGGACCTTAGCATTATCCTGTCATCTAGCCCAAAACACTCCGTAGTTTGGCCCTTTATGGGCGTTTTTCGGATAGGTTCATATTACCACAGTCTTGAGCAGTTTATATGGATTCGTCCCATAGACCCGGTAAACAATGCCACTGGTGCTCAAAAGAGAATCCTGGAGCTTAGATTTTTGGACTGGATGAGTTACTTTAGCAACGGCATCCTCCGGTGGGAACCAACCAACGTCCAGGCTTTCCTCGCTGGTCAGTAGCCGGCCACCGATAGCGGTCGCCTCAAAAGTAAGCATCAGTTTGGTGGGATCGGACGTAACGTTGGAATACATGGCCAGCAATTTTCCTGTTTCGACCTCAACGCCACTCTCCTCCAATATTTCCCGCCTCAAAGCAGTGAGCGCATCCTCACCATTTTCCACCTGCCCGCCTGGTGGCTCCCATCCTCGACGCGCGCTTTTTACAAGTAGTATCTCATCTGCTGAGTTGCGGACAATCCCCATAACAGCTACGATATGCTCTGGATATTGCTCCGACGGCTCTTTCAGAGTGTTTTCCATGTAGACTTCGAGAGCAGCTATAACATCGGCCAAAGCCTCATCACGGGTCCGGCCTTCCCCAACCAATTTGTCTTCTAGCCCAACTGGATATGCAAAGTACCTTCTTGCATGTTTCTTAACTTTTATCTTTATTCGCCCCATTACCTTACCTTCTTGATTTTGTATACTGCAATCGGTCACAAACTGAGCTAATCACGAATGGCACGAATAGACGATTTTCACGAATTTGAGCCAGAGGTTCAACCACAGATGAACATAGATGGACGCAGATTTTCCTATGTGTCTGTGGCTGGATGATACTGTTGGTGAATTTATCTAACGGGACTGAAAAGTCCCGTCTATCGGTAATAATAAAGTTCCCGCTAACCGATAGTCGGGGTTTTCCAAGCCCGACCGAATAGCAGTTCCCAATTCGCCAACAGTATCCTGGATTCTCTGCCCCAAATCATTTGTGTCATTCGTTTATTCGTGTGATTCGTGATTGCATCCAAAAGCGCAATCTATGACCGTATTAAGTATATCTTTCATAGAAAATTTCAACAGCAATATACCTCTACTCAAGCTAATCTAATGTATCCTTAGTATATCAGAGGATGATGGAGAATTCAAGCAATTTGCTTAATGCGATATTGACTATATGGAGCATCTGATATAGAATATAGCGATTTAGGAGGTTTTCATCAAACGAGAAGCATCTGACCTGTCATACATTGAGGGGGGATAAAATGAACTCATCACCGGTTTTTATCGCAGGTATCATATTCTCGGCTGGCATTATCACATTCGGTAGCTCAGGGTGCGCGGCATCCACGAGCGAGCAAATACGAGGACGGAGTGGCGTGACCATCTACAAGCCGGAGAAATGCTATCAGAGCTATACTCTGTATTCCAGCCGTCAGACGGAGGCGGCGCATCTGATAGATATGGAAGGGAATATTGTCCATAGCTGGTCGTATCCCCAGGGATTCACATGGCACTATGCGGAACTTCTCCCGAATGGAAATCTGTGCGCCATCATTAAGGAGCAGGAGCCAAATGTTGATGGAATGCTCATTGAGCTTGATTGGGAGAGCAATCTCATCCGGAGGATGGATGTCCCGGCGCATCACGATCTGGAGCGGCTTGAAAACGGCAATACCATAGTCCTGTGTCGCGAATATGTGTCCAACGAAGCGGTTTACTCGGATGACACGAAGAGCGATTACTATGTTGAAATTACGCCTGATGACAAGGTCGTCTGGGAATGGCACGCGGATGAACACGCTCTAAAGCTGAAAAAGTTTGTGGAAGTTCAGTTTCCCAGAAAAAATAGAGATTGGGCGCATACCAACACCGTCGAGGAGTTGCCGGATAATGCTCTGGCTAAGGAAGATCCCAGATTCAGAAAGGGGAACATCATCTTCAGCATGAGGAACGTGGATACCATCGGCGTGATCGATAAGGAAAGCGGGGAAGTTGTCTGGGCATGGGGACCCGGCGTTCTGGACAAACAACACATGCCCACCATGCTGGACAACGGAAATATCCTGGTATATGACAATGGAACTGCCCGGAAATACACGCGGATACTGGAAATGGATCCCCGAAATGGTGAGATCGTCTGGGAATATAAGGCAGATCCGCCCAGGTCGTTCCTCTCACCCACACGCGGCTCAAATCAAAGGCTTCCCAATGGAAATACCTTTGTAGCCGATTCCGACAGCGGGAGACTTTTTGAGGTTACGCACGAAGGTGAGATCGTCTGGGAATTTCTGAACCCGGATCTCACAAAGGCTGGAAAACGGATGCCGCTCTATCGGGCTATGAGACATTCGCCTGAATTTGTGGGGCGCTTAGGCATTGTCAAATCAAAATGAAAACTGCATCAGAAAGCCAATAAAGACGGGCAATTAAGACCGATTGATGGGGTGGGGAACATAAATCCCTGCCTATCAATGGTTCATGCCCAATATGAGCACTGAATTTGACAGTGCTATCGTATCCTGGAGGAGGGCAAAAAAATGCGAGTTTTCCTTATGTCTGTGATTCTTTTCAGTATGGTTCTTGCGCTTATGGAACCTGCACAAGGTAAAGAGGAGGAGAAAAACGTGTTTGAAGAGGACATTATCAAAACATCCGCTGGCGATCTGAAGATCACATTTATAGGACATGGCACCTTGATGTTCACCTTTGGCGATAAGATCATCCACGTCGATCCGGTGTCCAGAGAAGCTGATTACAGCAAATTGCCAAAGGCTGACCTCGTAATTATAACTCACGAACATGGTGACCACCTTGACCCTAAAGCTATAAAGGCTATCAGAACCGAAAAAACAAAATTTGTATTAACCGAGACGTGCAATCGAGAGGTCAAGATTGGCGTGGTGATGGAAAATGGAGGTGTCAAGACCGTCGATGGTCTGAAAATTGAGGCAGCGCCGGCGTATAATATGGAGCGCCCAGACGGACGCACATTTCATCCCAGAGGTATCGGGAATGGCTATGTAATCACTTTTGGAGACAAGCGAGTCTATGTGGCCGGTGATACGGAAAACACGCCGGAGATGAAAAAGCTGAAGGATATAGACATTGCCTTTTTGCCCATGAACCTGCCCTACACTATGACACCTGCAATGGTGGCCGATGCGGCAAAGGCGTTTAAGCCAAAGATACTGTATCCATATCACTTCGGTGATACTGATACCGCCGAACTCGTGGAGTTACTGAAGGCGGAAGAGGACATTGAGGTACGGATCCGGGATATGAAGTAACTTGAGTTTGCCACATTTACCTGTAGCCCAAGATTCTATCTTGGCTTACGACACCAGATTCCCAGAATTCCAACTTAGAAAGTTGGGCTACGACTGGCCCGCGATCTAATGTGACAAAATCAAGTTATATCTGCCTATGGGAAAACAGATGAAGAAATACAGAAAAGGCTTCGACTATTCATATAGTCTGGGTGTCTTTCCCACAATAGAGCTGCTGAAGCATAAAGCGGAGAGCGTATTAAAGGTGCTCATTAGCTCGAAGGGGAAGAAAAACCAGGGCGTGATGGAAATAACGGAGGTATGTAGAAGCAGAAATATCAAAATCGAAGTAAACGATAAGCTGATAGGTAGATTGTCACCAAAAGAAAATTGCTATGCCATTGGAATATTCAGGAAGTTTCAGGCACAATTGAGCGGCGGCAAAAACCATCTTGTCCTGGTGAATCCAGCTAATATGGGAAACCTGGGAACAATAATAAGGACAATGGCAGGATTCCATATAGACAGCCTGGGAATTATTGAGCCTTCAGTAGACGTTTTCAATCCAAATGTAATACGCTCTTCTATGGGGTCAGTTTTCCAGATATTTTTCCAGTATTTTTCCAGTATTGATGAGTATATCAGGTCTTTTGATAACAACCTCTACGCATTCATGACAAATGGGAGACAGGCTCTTGATGAAGTTTCTTTTAAAGAACCCTTTTCCCTTGTGTTTGGCAACGAAAGCTCAGGACTCCCGGATGAATACCTGAAGCTGGGAACAAGCGTGAATATACCACATAGTAAGAACGTCGACTCTTTGAATTTGTCAATAGCAGTGGGCATAAGCCTTTATCAGGCATCGAGGAGCAGATGAATGAATTATTTAAGGGGGTGGGGATGTGCATAGGGTCGCTATAGTCGCTTTCGTCCACGAAACTAATACCTTTGCCATAGAACAGAATGACTCTATGGATTGGGTGCGGATCCAACGCGGGGACGCATTGATTGCTAAGGCATCAAAGCGAAGCTGCATTGGTGGATTCACTGAGGTCATGACTGCAAATTCTGATGTGGAACTGGTACCCACCGTAGGGATCAGCTTCCCACGGGGTGGCATTATCCACAGTGATGTATATGAGCAGTGTCGCTCCATGATCGTGGATGCCTTGCGGGAAGCTGGGCCATTGGATGCTGTGTATTTCAATCTGCATGGCGCTATGGTTGCTCAGGAGCCATACACTGATGCAGAGGGAAAGCTCCTGGAGGCAGCGCATGATGCGCTTGGGGCCATTCCAATGGTGTGTACCTACGATTTCCACGCTATCATGAGCGAGAAAGAGCTGGAGCTTGCTGTTCCCTTTCCGTATAACACAAATCCCCACATTGATGGCTATGAACGCGGTATCGAGGCGGCGGAGTGCCTGCGCGGAATGTTGAGCAAATCCATTCAACCCGTGACGCGACGCGTGTTCGTACCGATCCTCGGTCCGAACATCGGTCAGAGTACGTGGGCGCATGACCCTGACGAGCAAAATCGGCTGTTGCTCTACCAGTTGAACCAGAAGCGAGAGGAACTGGAGAAAGTGCCCGGAGTAATCAATATCACAATCCTGGGCGGATATGGATACGCTGATTCTCCAGACGCGGGCATGTCGGTGATTTCCACGACAAATGCAGATCCGGAACTGGCAAACCGACTGGCGATGCAACTGGCGAGAGAGCTATGGGAGCGACGCGGTGAACTGGAAACTGTGCGTGCTATCTATCCGGTTGACACAGGAGTCAGGATGGCTTTGGAAAGCGATGAGTTCCCGGTGCTCCTGGTGGATCTGGGAGATGATCCGGGGAGCGCATGTCCGGCGGACAGTCCTGTCGTTTTGGAAAGCCTGATTCGTCATAATGCACAGGATTGCGCTTTGACTATACGGGATGCTGAAATTGTGCAAGCTGGGATTGAGGCTGGTGTCGGCGCGACATTGACTCTCCCGGTGGGCGGCAAAATCGACCAGCGTTTTTACAAGCCGTTAGAGGTGACTGGCGTGGTCAAGTCCATGGACGATGGCAGATATATGGTATGCGGCCCCACGCATGGCGGATGGGGAAGCGAAGTAAAGCGAGAAAACTACCGCGAGGTGGATGTGGGCAAGCGAGTGGTGCTGCGTATCGGTCAGAATATTGACGTCATTTTCTCCCAACGGCGGACAGGAAAAGACCGGGATTTCTTCAAAAGCGCCGGGATCATCCTGGAGGGGAAGCGTATTCTCGTGGTCAAGTCTAATCAGGCACATCGCGCATCCTTCGACCCTGTCGTCCCACGGACAATCGAGCTTAACACGCCGGGAGTATGTACTGTGGACTATGCCAGTTTGCCTTATCGGAAGCTGCGCCGTCCCATCTGGCCATTGGATCGAGATATGGAATGGACAGGCGAAACTGCCCATGACTTTTAGAGGGGGAAACAAATGCAATTCGGGGAACGAACGTGGAAGGAAATTGAGGAACTAACTGACCGGGTCGTAGTGTTACCGTTAGCCTCGTGCGAACAACACGGGCATCACCTGCCTTTGCTGACGGACACCATGATCTGCCGGGAAATCATATCTCGTGCGGAAGCGGAACTTGACGATATGGCCTTGTTCTTGCCAACGCTATGGGTCGGAGCATCTAACCATCACAGAGCCTTTCCCGGGACGGTGAGTCTCAGTAATGATGTCTACAAGCAAGTCCTGATGGATGTCCTGGAAAGTCTCATCGGCAGTGGATTTCGCCGCATCTTCCTTTTGAGCGCGCATGGCGGTAACCACACGCCCGGATGCTCGGCGGTTTACGATATACAACTGCGTCACAGAGACAAGTCTGATTTATGGATAGCCTTCGGGGAGTGGATGACGATTGCCGGGAAGCAGCTTGCAGATTTGGAGGATGTGGAGCAGAACAAAGTGGTTCATGCGTGTGAAATGGAAACAAGTATGATCCTGCGCCTGCAACCGAAGCTGGTTAAAATGGAAGCTGCACGAGGGGCGGAGATTTCATTTGAGTCTGCATTTTATTGCCCGGATTTCAGCAGGCCAAGTCGGGTGATCATACCCCGAAGCTTCGAGCAGCTCAGTGAGACTGGCGCTTTTGCGCGGCCGGAAACGGCAACAGCCGAGAAAGGCGAATCGCTGTTTGATGTCGCGGTTCGCGAGATTGTCGCCTTCGTGCGCGAATTCGCTGATTGGTCGCCATTTGACCCTCAATGAAGTGCATCTGTAGGATTTGTCATTCCAGCGAAGGCTGGAATCCAGAAGAGGGCATTATTTGGTAGACTGGATTCCAGCCTTCGCTGGAATGACAAGCACTCTCATATCGAACTCACGTTCAATAGGATGGAGAATCACTATGCTTATATTCGACGGCCACCTGGATCTAGCTATGAATTCATTGGAATGGAACCGAAACCTGGAACTGAGTGTGTCTGAGATTCGCGATTCAGAAGCGGGGATGGCACAGAAGGGCAGAGCGCGAGGTACTACGACGTTTCCCGAAATGCGGCGGGGAGAGGTGATGCTGTCTATGGCGACTGTAATCTCACGTACCCAACGCGCGGGGAATCCCCGACCGGGGGCTGCGTGCCAGGAGATTTCTTATGCCAAAGCACAGGGGCAGTTGGCGTATTATCGCGTGCTGGAATCTCAAGGGAAGGTATGGATGATAGAGAGTTGGCATTCACTGAGAAACTATCTCAAGTTTTGCCAGGAAAATCCTGCACAATTTCCCCTGGGATTCATCCTCAGCATGGAAGGAGCTGATCCCATTGTGTGGCCGGGGCAAGTGGAGTCATGGTGGGAGGATGGGCTGCGAGTTGTAAGTCTTTCTCATTATGGTTTGAGCGCCTACGCCTATGGAACTGATACTGAAGGAGGACTCACGAAACCTGGTGAATCGCTGCTTGAAGAGATGGATCAGGTGGGCATGATCCTCGATCTAACACATCTGGCAGATCAGGCCTTTTGGGAAGCATTGAAGATTTTCCGAGGGACTGTGCTTGCCAGCCACAACAACTGTCGAGCGTTGGTGCCAGGTCAACGGCAGTTTAGCGACGAACAGTTGAAAGCTATCATAGAGCGAAATGGTGTAATCGGCGTTGCTCTGGACGCCTGGATGCTCTACCCCGGCTGGATTAAAGGCGAAACGTCGAATACTGTTGTGAGCCTACAGGCAGTCGCGGATCACATCGATCATATCTGTCAGGTGGCAGGAAATGCAAACCATGCAGGTATCGGCAGTGATCTGGATGGCGGTTATGGCACTGAACAATGCCCATACGATTTAGATACCATTGCCGACTTACAGAAGATCTCCGATCTGATGAGCGAAAAAGGATACTCCGAAGCGGATATACATGGAATCATGCACGGGAACTGGATTCGCCTTTTCCGGGAAGCCTGGGGCGGGTGAGTGCGCAAGAACAAAGGAGAAAGTGAGAAAGTGGGAAAGCGAGAAAGTGAGAATATAACATGCCGGTTCCCTGGGAGCGCAGGCATCTTGCCTGCATTGTTAAGCACAGTGACCACGAATGTCACAAATCATTCGTGCTATTCGCTTATTCGTGTTATTCGTGTTATTCGTGATTTTCCTTCTTTTCTTTGCAATTCCGTGTTCAGATTTTATAATTTCCTAAGTGGTCTCAGATAAGTAATTGGACATCGGATTTAAGATCCCGACTAATGAACATTGAAAATTTAATCGGGTAATAAAGGCTCATACTAAAGAATGCACCCCAATCGCTGTCATTCTGAGCGAAGCGAAGAATCTCTCATACGAAGTAACGCCCGCGGGAGAGATTCTTCGCTTCGCTCAGAATGACA
>SDBT01002927.1_pt1 | contig 29770 bp, 22 predicted proteins | sample 2277101 | NCBI WGS metagenome assembly SDBT01 (sample SAMN10404973, study PRJNA504765) | marine sediment metagenome | isolation source: marine sediment core GS10_PC15, 103 cmbsf | place: Arctic Ocean: Southern Knipovich Ridge | collected 2010
CAAAAAGAGCGGCACTTTCTTCTTCCGGCAATAACGCAGGCACAGCGCCAGCACAGGCCACAGCAGCGCCGTGTACAGACCGAACACAAGCCAGCCGACAATCGTCACCGGGGCGACCCAGTTCAAATTACCGAGCCAGTAACAAAGTGAGATGACGTAGCCGAAAAGAAATAATCGCCGAGGCCTGGTCTTCGGCGAGCAGGCAATAATAAAAGGCACAAACGATACCCAGGCCAACGGTGCCAAGCTTATCGGTGCCTGTATCACCGTCAGCATCACAGCAGTTCCGATAAACGGCAAGGCAACAAGCAGATTTTTTTTCATTCGCACATTTTTCAACCGGTCAAATCCTCTAAAGCCATTGCTACGACCTTTGTACTATATTGCTTTTTCTGCTTTATTCGCACCCCAAGTTGATTTGTGAAAAGCTTCAGTAAATTTTTATCTGCGACGATTTCTTTTGGTGTTTTTCTAATGTCAATCGAAAGTCGTTTAATTTCATCCAGTTCAGTAATGTTGAAAAAAAGGTCACCGGAACGTTGTTTTTTCAATTGGGCCAGACGTTTGTTTGAATTTTCGACGTACTTTTCAGAGATTTCCACGCCGATATAATTCCTTTTCAATTGACACGCTGCTGCTGCTGTCGTTCCCGATCCACTGAAAGGATCGAGCACACAGTCGCCCGGAATCGAGCTTGCCACGATGATTCTCTTTAACAGGCTCTCCGGCATCTGGCAGGGGTGCCAACTGGCACGTTCCTTAAAGGTTCCACAGACCCGCGAGTATCCGTTCCAGACGTCATCCGGCATCTTTCCTACGGGATTGGCTCGCCTGTCGTTATAGATAAGCTGCCTGTCTGAGGGTACGCGAACTGCATAATCGTTGAAAGTAAAGTTGGTTTTGTCGCTGACAAAGTAGAAGATATGTGTGTGTGCCCGTGCGAATTTGGTTTTTGTCTGCTGGCCAAAGGTGTAATGCCAGATTATCCAGTTTCGCATAATCAGACCAAGCTCGTCGGCGATGATCTTGACGTTCGCTGCGTAATCGTCGCCTATCGCGATGTAGAATGAGCCGTGCGGCTTTAGGACTTTTTTGCAGGCGCTCATCCAATCCGTGGTCCAGGCGATGTAGTTTTTCTTTTTGACCTTATCGTAGTATTTATCGTACTTGTAGCCGATATTGAACGGTGGATCGGCAAAGATAAGGTCGGCAAAAGGTTCGCTGACCTTCCCCAGCACTTCTATACAATCGCCGCAAACTATCCTGTTAAGTAACTTCTGCATAGCGATATATTAGAGATTCTCGCTGAGTTTGCAAGGAAGAATTGATTTCGTTAGCAGTAATGCTGAATGCAGCGTGGCTTTTAACCCCTTTAACTACCTTGTCACGGCAGTATCCGGCCTGTTGGTTTAACAGGGTATGATAAAAAAAAAGGGGTGCGCACATTGCACACCCCTGAATTCAATACATCAGAAACAGGATATTACCTACACCTCTAAGTGAGGTCATCACGGCCTGCCTCGTATTATGGCGCAGGCACTATAAAGTTGATATACATTGCCCAGTTGCTTCCGAGGAAGTCCAGGCCGTAGCCGTTGCCGTCAAGGTCAGGAACGCCGGGTGCAGGAAGTGCTCCCCAGGCTGTCTCGTCGAAGCATTGACACAGAAGCGGAATTAGCACCGGCTGTCGCTGGAACGGTCCTCCGTCCAGTAAGGGACATAAGCCGACGTAGTAAGTGTCGAGAATTATCCCGGTGTAGTCGCCGCAGTCGGGTACAAAGTCGCCATGCTCCAGGGCCATCGTAACGAGCTCCAGTATGCGACATTCATCAAACGGCCCAAGCACGAAACTTGGTCCCTCTATTTCGCCGTCTTCGAGCAGTGCCCAGAAAGCCTGCTGGAAGTCTCCGAAGGTATAATTTTCTCCTTCACAGCCGGAGACTGTGCCGATTAAATCCGTGTGGTTCAAGAGCCAGTTGACCATGGGCATGTTCTCAGGAGTCTGCCACAGATCGGTCAGACTTGTCGGCAGGGCTAAATGGCTCGCATATGGAACGCCGAGGTAGCGTTGATCGTTGGTGATACCCGTGTCCGGATCCAGGCACCAACCTTCATGGATACCGTCAAGGATCGTCGGATCTGGGGTGTCGCCATCGCAGGGAAACTGGATTGTCACTTCCTGGAAATATGCTGGAGATTCCAGATCGGCATAAATGACTCTGACCAACACATCTGTCGGCAGCACCAGGGCCAGGGCTTCCTCCGAGCAGCCACCCAGCTCTACAACCGCGTGGGCCGCGACACAGAGCGTTTCACTTTCCGACCAAGTGTGACCAGGGTCGAGTACCTTGCCGTTCTTCGGATGAAGAACAGGCGGCACGACGAGGGGTATCACGTAAGTCTGGGTTAACGGGTCCCCGACTGGGTCACTGTACTGAAACTGCCCGATCTTCGGGTTACCGGCACCGGTCTGGGGAATTCCGTCGAGGCAATCGTCTGAAACGTGCAGATGTGTCTCGGTTAATGTCCAGCCACCGAAAGTGCTGTACGTCACAACGAGATTGTCCCCGTCCCGTGTGATCTCTACGGTGCCGACCACGGTTGCCGTCGCGGCATCTCCGCCGTCGGCGACCAGGTCCACTATTTCGGCTTTTGCGCCCGGAGTCAGGGCCACAAGCGCTACAATACAAGCTATTAATATTGTCTTTTTCATTGTTCTCTCCTTATTCAAATCAACTTTACATCTTTGCCGCAGACACACTGCCGCAAACCTCTTACTATACTCAGTCCCTTGATACGAGTTCAATCCATTTTGGTTACTTCTTAATGGCAATCCATTGGCATTCCTCCCTTTCTTCCTGTAACTTATGAGCGCAAAGAGTTACTTCTCCGTAGTTAAAATCTCCAGACAAAACAAAAGAACTCTTTCAGTCACCTTTCTCACATTTAATAAAGATAGCTTACCTCATTAAGAACAAGTTGTCAACAAAAAAAAAAAAATGTTTTTCAATATCATTTAGATATACGTCCGAAAAAAACACTTGGATCACTAAATTATTAAGAAAAATTTTTCAACAATTTCCTGTATTTGGGGTCAATTTCCCCATAGAAAGTGGTTTTTCCAACTCATAATGTCCAAGTATCAAGTTATCGGCCATTAGCACCCGATAAAGGTAAAATGGGAGGATCTAAACGAACGACCCTCCCAAACCGGCGTCGTTGAGGAAAAGGCGGGTTCCGGCTGAACTTCGCAAAAGTGCCGAACCGTCTAACGGTGCCGGTTTTATTCTTGACCTTAAAGTGACAACCTCTTAACCGCTATAATCCATACAACCGTTACACACGGTTTAAATATCTTGACAGCTCATATTTCATTACAGAAAAAGATGAATCTTCTTCGCGACATGTCTCACCATTCAAAATATACTTTCTGTCGAACGGACTGTTATTTTGTCAGAATACTCCGGGGGCACAATACCTTCTATCTCGCTATCAGTTTTGTCAAACTGATAAATGACTAATTTTGATAGACCATCTACATAGTAATCTTTATAAATCCTTGCAAAATCGCTTTTAGAAAGTGACTGATCGCTTGCCACAAATATGGCGCCATTAAGCCCTGTTTTATCTTCGTAGATGAAAGGGTTATTAAGAAAGAAACTTTTGGCTCCATCGGTTTTTGAAACCATTTTGACCAAGAAGCCGGTTTCCTTTCTATTGGATATTTTCTGATTCCATTTCCTTTTGTATCGTAGTACGCCGTCTTTTAAGAAGGGTCTCGATCCCCCAAAGTTGATCCTTGTAAAGCCCTTTTGTTTTAAATACTGAACCGAGAAGTGGAATAAAGCTCCTATAGCACCATCTCTAACATAATCTAAATTTCCGTTTTTAAGACCACCAATCCATAATTTTGTTTTGTTTTTCCTGCATAGAAGCAAGACTCCCCCTATATATTCTTCTTTCTTTTTGACAAGAAGCAATGTATTAGACGATCCGCGTCTTTTAAATTCGCTCTTTACATAATCATAGCTTGGAATAATAGACCTGTCACCATGGACTTTTGTGATATAGGGCAAGTACATGTTGTAATAAAAATTCTGAAGTTGTGATAGTTCATGTGCAACTTCGTAGTAAAGCTTGTTCCTTTTTATCCTTCTCAAGTCTGACATAAGTGTATTATTTCTATTATTGAAAATTGCATGTTCTTCAAAAGAGGCGTCTATTTCTCCCGAAATCCAGCTTGGAAGATAGAAACATTTCATTTTCTCGGACAATCTTCGTAGAAAGTTAGGCACTTCTGTTACGAGTAAAGAACAATTATATCCCTTTTTTTTAGCTATTCCGCGAATATCCCACAACCACTTTCTGCCAATATACAAATCTTCACAAGAACTATTGAACGCTAACTTAACCAGAAGATTCTTATTAACCTCATGTCCAGCATAGAGGATGACGAGTTTCTGTCTGCTCAAGATTTCATTGCCTGTTATGACCCACACTTTCGGTCTGAAAACATTAAAAAGGGCATGTATTAATCTAAAAGGGTACAAGATCCATCGAAGATTCGCCGGAGTTTTGTCATAAATCTTCTTGCCTGAGACAAGCAATTTTTTAATATGTTGTTCTTGATTAAGGTGTGTATCCATGTCCCATACTTGTCATTTTGGTAATTTACCTGATTTATATCCTGTCCATGAGTATTCTTAAAATACGTTCGGCCGCACGCCCATCCCAGAGAGGCGGGATCTGCGATTCATGCAGGCTATGAGTCGGATTTTAGCAATGAAGCGCTGCAATTTCGAGCTTCGGTTATTGTGCTAAGTGTCAATTTTGAGGACTTAGGAATCTTGTCTTTAAAACCAGAAAAGCAAATATCGGCAAAGCTTTAAATCGTGGTATCCTGAAGGGCTGCCTTATTGCACGATATAACCATTCAATTCCAGCTTTTGTCACCCACTTGGGGGGAGATGGCTGCCTGCCGGCAATCAAATCGATACTTCCACCAACGCCCATACAAATCGCGTTGGGATATACCCTTCGAAGCCTTTCGATAACTTTTTCTTGTTTATATTCTCCCATAGCAACAAAAACATAATCGGGTTCTAAATGAGCAATATCGCTAAAAATGTCAGGTTCTTCATCTTCAGAAAAGAATCCGTTGTGCATTCCCACAATGCCAAGCTCTGGATGATTTTTTAAAAATCTTGTCCTGGCAATCCTTAAGATGTCATCTGTAGTACCGAGTAGATAGACCGAGGCGCCATCCCGTTCTGCCTGATCTATTAGGGAGAACATTACTTTGTAACCGGCACTTAGAGTTATCTTTTCGCCGTATAAGATATTGGCAGCATATTTCATACCTGAGGCATCAGGAAAGACCCAGTCAGCCTTGTCAATGATTTTCTGAAAGTCACAATGAGACCGTGCCTTTATCACCTTGATAGGATTCATAGGTATTAAGAAGGCGCCTTTCCCATTCTTTAGACGATCTCGGCAAAATGCCAGAATATCTCCCATTGGTTTCGGATTTAGATTTACAATATTCAAGATTTTCATTGTTGCAGGTCTTTCTTCAAGATTTGTGCCGGCACACCTCCAACAACTGAATAAGCAGGTACATCTTTTACAACTACACTATTGCACCCTACAATTGCATGCTCCCCAACAGTAACACCCGGCGTGATTACACTATGGGCGCCAATAAAAGCTCTCTTTTTGATAACTACTGGAGCATGTTTTACATGTGTTCCGTGCGCATAGTAATAAGAATTATCATGTGCCAATAATAAAGCTCCCACAGCTATTACCGCATCATCTTCTATTGTTACAAGATCCGGATGAACGTTGTCTATCACACAAAAATAGCCGATTTCAACGTTCTTGCCGATGTGAACTCCGCGCAAACGATGAAAGAAAACTCTGAGAGTTTTATGCGGCGCAAACCATGAAGGCATTTGAAATAGGGCAGATAAAATCCTTCTGCCTATTCTGCCACGAGCTTTATTATGAGTATTCATTACCTATTCCTCGAAAGAATGTTTGGGTGTTGAAAGCCGGTATTTTACTGAATTCCTTATGCTTGTTTATTTATAAAAATCTAATTAGGTATGCCGATAATAACACTTCCATATATTCGAAATAAGATGCACCTGTTTCCATGCTCTAATAGATAGGATTTCCTCGATGAGTTTGCATTGAGCACTTTTTAAGGATGCTTTCGAATTCAACTATAGACTTTTCCCACAGATAAAGACACGATGCCACATCTCAATCGATAAAAGTAGAAACAGGAACCACTTATAATCTTCCTTACCTTCCATGTGATGTCTTTGCAGGTTCTGAATATATTCTCTATCAAAATACAGATTAGTTACTGAATCCGAAGAGGTAATAAGATCCGTGAGGAAATCACCAAGCTTTGCATTAAGCCAAATATCCATAGGATTGGTAAATCCCTGCTTCTTGCGATACACAATCTCCTTAGGTAGCCATCTTTCACTTGCGCGTTTGTGTATATATTTCTGTCTAAGCCATTTAATCTTGAGATTGCCTGGGATCCTTTCTATAAGCTTCATAAGCTCGATGTCCAAATAGGGCACACGTGCCTCAATGCCTGTTGCCATAGACATTTTATCTTCACACAAGAGAAGATTGTCCGGTAAAGATGTTCTTGTGTCTATGAATGTCATTTGTTCGAGAGGATTGCCAATAGGGGCATTATTTAACTGTTTTTCTACATATTCCAATGGACGATTCATATCTATCAGCTTTGCCACTTCTGGATTATACAGACGTTTCTTCATCTCTGGAGTAGCAATAGTATAAGTATTTAGGAAAAATTGTGATCTACTATTTGTTGCGAATGCAAATGCTGCACGCTTAAGCGATTCTTTCCCGACAGGGAAACGTCCAAGCAACTGGACCACTCTGTTTTGTAAGAATTGAGGTATCTTGCTGAGTATATGTGAATATGACACTGCAGCGTGACGCGGATAGCCTGCAAATGGCTCATCCGCCCCCTGACCGTTGAGCAATACCTTAACGTTACCATAAGCAAGCTTTGCAACGAAATAATATGCCATTGCTGATAGATTTCCTATAGGTTCTTCCAAATACCATATATACCGCTCAAAGAAATCCATGTAGTCTTTCTGCTTTACAGTCTGTTCGGTAAAGTCCGCCCCAAAAAGGCGTGCAGTTGCTTTAGCATGTTCGATTTCATTTGTTCTCTCGGCACCTTCAAAGCCTACTGTAAATGCATGCACTGGTCTATCCGCATGGGCGGCCATCACTCCAAGTATAGCTCCCGAGTCTACGCCGCCACTTAGCGAAATTCCTATGGGAACATCACTTATCATCTGCCTTACTACAGCTTTCTCAAACATGTCACGCAGATCTATAATCCAATCTTTTTCCTTCCGGCTATGATCAATTTCAGGATGATAATCCCAATATTGTTTCTCTTGTATACCAGTTTCGGAAACCTGCAAAAAATGGCCGGGAGGCAACTTCCGAATCCCTTTCAACAAGGTAAACGGTGACGGTGTATGGCGGAAGGTCAAACAGAGATTCAATGCATCTATGTCAATTTCGCGCCGAATCGACGAATCACACAGGATCGTTTTCATTTCCGAGCCAAACAGAAATCGCTTCCCGTCGTAGTAGTAATACAATGGTTTAACGCCAAAGTGGTCACGAGCCAGGAAAAGCCTTCTTTGGCGTTCGTCCCAGATAGCAAAAGCGAAAATACCGTTAAAAAGCTTCACGCAATCAATTCCCAACTCCTCATATGCGTGAACAATGACTTCCGTATCAGTTCGTGTTCTGAATTTATGACCACGTGCAACAAGGTCTTTCTCAATCTCTTTAAAATTGTAGATTTCACCATTGTATACTACCCATATAGTCCCATCTTCGTTGCTGAGAGGCTGGTGCCCACTTTCGACATCAATAATACTTAAGCGCCGGTGTCCCAGACCAATGCCATTGTTGATATAAAATCCTTCATCGTCCGGACCTCGATGAGCAATTGACGCAGTCATCTTATCAAGAAGGCTTTTGCTGACAGTATTGCCTTTTTCGCAGTTATATATTCCACAAATTCCACACATATGGAGTTGACCTCTAAATGGATTGTCGGCCAGTCGGCAACAATACAGGCTTTATATACTTTATTACATAGTCCATTACACAGTCCTCTCGCTCAGCAATGCAACTGCTTCACTATTTGTGGTATGCTGGAAAAACGATTGCCCACCATTGCCAAAACAAAGTGGAAGCCGTTCTCTTACGAATATAGCATACACTGCAGAGATTACTCCCATCTCCAAATAGGTAATAATATTCCTCTCAATCTCTGCCGATACGAAAAAAATAACAAGCGATGCACTGAGATGCAACGAGATCCACAACATAAGTTGTCTTAAAAAGCCATCTTCAAGGTTCTTGTAGAGCATCCATGATGTCCTGATACCAGTAAGAAACAGCCACAAGAATATGCTCAATCCAACCAGTCCATAGGCCAGCATAACGGACAGAAAGCCCGAATGAGGATTACCGCTGATAATCAATTTTGAGATGTTCGGAAAATACTTCTGTACCTGGCCATAACCATAGCCGATCAACGGGCGTTTCATTATAGGCTCCGACGACTCCTTAGCCATTGTGAGACGACCACCGATGCCTGTAGTACTCTCAGACGAAAAATCCGTGACCCGCCGTGCCGTATGGGGTAATCTTGTGCCGAGAAGAATTACAATAGAAATAGTAACGACTAATAGTAGTGACAGTGAACAGACCAACCACCGGGTTCTATGTTGTATAATGAAGCTTAATAAAAAGTAAATGAAACTCACAATAACCGAGGACCGACCACCGCCAAGGACCAGAGAACAAATCAGAAATAAGGAAAATAACACTTGAACTATCCTCTGCAAATTTGAGCCAAAACATAGGATCACAAGGATAAGACCACTGCTATATGAACTCATGGACGTGATTCTGTATACAGTTCCGCCTTCGTGGGGAGTAGTTATTATTGCCCATGGTGCTATCCCCCCTGTAAGAAAAGGTATATTCCAACCCGTAAGAAACATAAAAGTCATCACCAGCATACCTACGGCCATTACTGCAAACATTGTTTTAGCAGTTGATATAATCCTTACCTCTGTTTTCAAGATAATTGCAGCAGCTATATAGAATATGGCACACAAGAAGAATTTATAGATGATGTGATATATCACACCCGTGCCACCTCCACCGAATAGATCACCTAAAAAGACAGGATTACGAAAGTATGTCAGTAAGATAAGGCTGAACCAAACCAACATCGGAATCTTCAGGGGCGAGTTTGGCATACTTTCCTGCCGCATTGCCAACCTAACCAGGAGACACAAGCCCAAGAGGGCTGTAAATAATTCATAAAGCGGCAAATCAGCACCTCCTTCGCCGAATGGAGAGGCAATGCCCAAAGGTATGGCAATCCGCGACATCCAAAGCACAATCGTAATATAGAATGCTATATCGATCCGATTCACAAATAGAACAACAACAAACGAGAGGCAAATCAATACTACAGGAATAATTTGCAACTGCGGCAGGAAGATCAGCCATGCCGCCATGCCTAAAATGGCAAGAAAGAAAATAATAGAAAAGGATGAAATTCTTTCGCGGAACATTTTCTTAGGCCTTCGCCTGCGAACCATTGAATCGAGGTGTACAAAAGCTTTTCAGTTTATAATCGCCTTCGCACTTCCCAAACCTTGAGGTAATACACCTCTCTTTTATCATACGCAGGACAAGACGTAACATATGATACTTTTTGAGTAAGAATAGCTCTCCAGGTAAAGGCGATCGCTGTAGATTTTTGAGAAGTGCCCTACGGCCTTCTTCAGCAAATTGCCCTTTTTCAGCTACGCTCTTACACGCCGGGTGAAATCTCATCGCAGCCAGATATTGGTCAATGTGTACTACTTCTCCGTCTCGTGCCAGCCTCAAAATCAAGTCGTGGTCCATGGTGTAGTGAAAACTTGTATCGATGCCACCAACGTCAAAATATGATTTGCGGCTGAAGAATGATGCGGGTTGAATGGGTATCTCACAACAGTATAAGACGATACGATAATCAAAAGATGGCTTACGCCTCAACGCAAAACACCGGTCGGAAGCGTCTACTTTGATATAGTCACCGTAAACAAGGGCAGCATCGGGATGTTTCTTGAAAGCATCAGCGATGTTAAATAGGGCCCCCGGCAAATACATATCGTCGGAGTTGAGCCACGCAAGGATTTCCCCCGTGGATTTTGAGAAACCTTTGCAGATTGCATCAGACTGCCCTCTGTCCGGTTCACTGACCCAATGAGTAAGGTATTTCTCGTATTTCTTGATTATTTCGACGCTGTCGTCTGTTGAGCCACCGTCAATTACAAAATATTCAAGGTTTGGATACTTTTGGTTGAGTACGCTTATTATGGTTCTTTCCAGGAACTGCCCCTGGTTAAATGAAGGCGTCACAACAGAGATTTTGGGCATATCATCCATACGTTTCACTCAAGCTCATAAGGTGCTTTATTACAGAAGATCAGGCATGTGAGAAATAATAAATCGCTTTCCTGCCCTGGTAGCCGGAATCTCCTCGACAAACTGAATTTCAACATTTATATCTTGTCCGATCTGTTGTTTAATATTCATCAGAAGGTTCTTACTATCTTGGTCCGTGTATTTCTTTCCCTTCACAATCCTGACTAAAAGATTATCCATATCAAGCTGCACAATCTGGTATTGTCTTATTGTAGAGCAATATTCTAGAATAGTCGTCAGGGCCACACCAGTGACAACGGTTCCATCTCTGAACTTGAGAATATCGCTCGTCCTTCCCCTCAACTTTCCAATTAGCGGCATCCCGCGACCACACGGACAGGTTCGGTCACTTGGGACACCTATATCACCTACCTGGTAGCGAATGAAGGGCATACTATAGTTAAATAAATCGGTTAGAACAATGTTTCCCTCCTGCCCCGCCGGAACTGGCTGTCCCTGGTTATCGACAAATTCCATAACACAGCGCTGTATCGGTATATGGTGCCCATTGTGCTCAGAACATTCGATAGCACTTCCACCTCCATCGCCACAGCCGTATCCGTCGAATATTGGACTCTTGAAAACTTTCTCAATCAACTTTCGACGTCTTGGAAGCAAAACTTCCGAGGTAGTAAAGATAGCTTTGGGTTTGACAGGAGACAGATTGCGTCGTTTCAAGTAATCGGCGAGAACATAAATTGCACTCGGATAGCCCCTAATGAATCTGGGGCGGTGTTTCAAGAGGAGTTTTGAGTGCCTCTCCATAATATCATCAGTTAGACGTAGCACAGGCAGGGCCATATTCCGTTCAAGTAACAGACGCATTTTTGCCTGGAATGCCGCATCTTTCTTTTTCGGTGTAGCATAAAAGTCCGACAATGTTGCCATTTTATCGCCAAACTTATAGCCGGCCAATCGCCAGCCGAAATAAATACAGGCCCAGGCCATACTCCAGGATTCCCAGTCTATGTAATATTGAAGAGGCGCAGCAGTTGAACCGCTCGTAAAGTTTAGTTTGGGCTTTCTTTGTGCGAAGTCCGATGATAACATTGCGTCGAAGTTCTCTCCTATTTCTTTTTTTGTTAATATCGGAAGCTTCATCAAGTCGCTTGCAGATTGAATGTCTGAGGGAGTTAATCCGCGTTGCTTAAATATTTTGCGGTAGTACGGTACTTTTTCGTAAGCGTGCTTAATAAGGGGACGCAAACGTTGAGCCTGGAGTTCCCGGAGATGCTCGACGGTCCACCATTGTGTCTCTTCCAACTCCCTCAACTGCTTGCGGACACTCATGCCGTACTTCCACTCGACAATCGGAAGCAATACATGTTCAAACACATTTGAGTACATTCTTGAAATCATCTTTTCTTAAATGCTAAATCCGAATAGTGAATTGAGAAAAATTCCTTATGCATGGACTTTCATTAGATTAGCGGGCAGCAGGAGAGATGCCAGCTTTCTGTATTTATCAGCTATTGAGCTCCCCCAGTGGATCGGGTGAACCACAATCACCACTTTGGCTCCCGGCACAAAATCCGTCAGCCTCAAGTGTGGCGGAGACCATCTTCTTCTTTCGATCTGGATGAATTCGATCCCTTTCACTTTGTACGCCTCATACTTCATATCAAAATCTTCAAGACACGCTTTTGTAATGGGGACCTCCTCACCGTTGACGTTCACGAATTGTTCGGTTGATGAATCCTCTGACAGATCATGAAAGAAGTAGCTATTGTCATATCCGAACCTGCGACAGTATCTGGAGCCGTGAGCTGCGGCGCCCGTTATCTCAATCCCGTTGTCTCTGAGCCACTGCAGCTCCTCTTGCAGGTATTTCCTGGGATCAACCCGATATATGCACTCGAGCGTTACCAGGTCGTTGTGCCATCCTATCTCATGCCCGTAGTCATCCTGAATCCGCCGTAACACGGGGATAATCCATTCATTGTGCCTGGTGTAGTTCTTTTTCGTAACGCCATAGTACCTGGCCGAATGCAGGATGAAATACGTTCCTCTTAATCCGTACTCATGTTCCATCCGGGCCATCTCCAGAGCGCCTCTGAGATCGTGATCGACATCGTGTCTGAGAGATACGGCAACATGATCATCGCAGGGATTCTCGCTTGAAAGTTCTCTCAAGGGCATTGCCCGGTATCTACTGGATTCGGCTATTGACCGTAGAAATCGGTCGTAGTTGTCGTAGACAAACTCTCTTTCCGCCAGAGGCTTTACAAGATACTTGAGATACCGCGCAAGAACCACTATCATTCCTGAAGCTGTGCCTCCCCGCAGAAACCGTTGAACGTCGGTGTGTATCTGTTCTTCAGTCTGTAATCACCCTTGTCCCTGCCAAACCTGGATGCGAGACATCCTTCCATGGTCATGCGAACGACAAGACGCGCGGTGTGGTACCAGTGAAGAACAGGAAGTTCTCCAGGCAGAGGTGCCCGCTGAAGATACCTGGGGCATAACCACCTGCGACTCTCCTGAGTTTGTGATTCCGCGGCGCGTTCGGTCTTGCTTTCGGGGTGAACCCTAAATGCCGCCACATAGTTTCTAATGTTCAGTACTTCTCCGTGTTGAGCAAGTCTCAGTACCAGATCGTGGTCCATTACATAATGAAGACTCTTGTCAATGCCCCCTGTCTCAAAGAAAGCTTTTCGACCGAAGAAGGATGCGGGTTGCATAGCTATGGTATAGGCATGCAGGCATATCTTAAGATCAAAGGAGGGTTGTCTCCGCAGAGCGATACAGCGATCGTCGGAATCTACTTTGATATAGTCTCCGTAGATCAAAGCGGCCTCCGGATGTTTTTCAAACGCACCGGCAACAGCGGACAACGCCCCCGGCAAGAGCATATCATCTGAGTTAAGCCAGGCGAGAATGTCCCCTGTGGATCTGCCGAATCCCTTGTCGATTGCATCCGATTGGCCCTGATCCTGTTCACTGATCCAAAAAGCGAGATGTTTCTCATACTTCTTTATGACCTCAACACTTCCGTCCGTGGAGCCGCCGTCAACTATTATGTACTCGAGATTCGGATAGCCCTGGTTGAGAACACTTACTATAGTTCTCTCTATAAACCGGCGCTGGTTGTAGGATGGAGTTACGATAGATATCCTGGGCAAGTTTTGCATGAACTCTTTTTTCAGCGACAAAATCAGGCTGACTTCCTGAAAACTCTCGCCAGACCTGTGGCTATTCTCCTTAACTTCTTTAGTCCAAGGAACAAAAAGGTTGGCCCCGAGAACGAACCGAGATTCCTAAGAACAAACATCCAGAGCCATCTATGTGCCTGCCGCATGGCACGCAGGGCAGCGTCGTCGTACTGGCGTTGTTTCTGTTCACTGTCCCAGCCTTCACCTGGAAAGTTCGGATTGGACAGTCTATTGCGGATGTGATCGGCCTGAGATCCATCGACGATCTCAGGCTGGAAGTGCCGATTAATGGTAACCGGGATCAATTCTACATCACTGATTTGAGACCTGGACAGTGAACACTTCAAGATCAGGCCCTCTTTCGTCTGGTGACTTCGGGCAATATCAAAAATAAAATTTCCGAGACTATAGGCTATCACTGCGCCTCGATATGATTCGACCGCCTGCAAAACATGCGGATGATGGCCTATTATCAGGTTGACCCCGGAGTCAACAAGCTCATGTGCCAGCTTGACCTGTCGGGGAGATGGACTGTCAATAAATTCGTGCCCCCAATGCAAAGATACAATGATAACGTCTGCTTCCATGTTTTTGGAAACCTTGATATCCCGCTTGATCTCTGCTAATCCGCCCCTGGCATATAAGTCTTCTGCTCTCGGCATAGGGGCAGATGAGAAAGGTGGGGACAGGGAGTATGCCAAAAAGGCCAACTTATTCTGTTTCAATTGCACGATAACCGGATTCTTCACTGAGTGCTTATCTTCACCAATTCCGGCACAGAGTATGCCATGATCCTCAAGAATCCTCATGGTGTCCATGACGGCTTGCTTTCCGTTCTCCATAATATGATTGTTCGCGAGCGACAAGACGTTGAAACCGGCATCCCTGAGAGCGCCTGCCGAACCTGGTAACGCGCTAAAGACAGCCCGCCATTCAGGCACTTTTCCCCGGGAGAGACTACACTCCAGATTCCCAAAGACCACATCTGCCTTTTTCAGAGTGTCGGCCACGTGCGCAAACGGAAAAGACGGGGATTCTTTCTCCATAATGGATTTGACCCCACGACGAAGATACAGCGGGTGTTCACCCAACATTATATCACCCGTAGCCATCAACACGAGCTTGCCATCGCTCATCTGCCGGTCTCCAATGACAAGGTGCTCAATTCTCTCATCTGCTCTCCGATTTTCACATGTTCTGTCATACAGAATGCCTATGCCATCACATTTGACGAGACATTTGATCGAGCTTCTACTAAAGAGTCGAATAATTCCCTATATCGCCCTGCTTGTACCTTTAATGCATATTCCCGAACGGCTTTTTCCCTTGCCGCTTCTGCCAAATGAGAACTCGTATCTATACTTTCAAGAACCCGCTTGATGCCCGTAGATAAAGAATCCACATCTTTAGGAACTGATAAATAACCATTGCCGTGGTGTTCTATCATATCCGACATACCACCAATGTTAAAAGCAACCACAGGAGTCCCGCAGGAGAGAGATTCCATGACAGTATTTGCAAGATTGTCCTCAAGCGAAGGCGCCACGAAGACGTCGGCGGCACTGTAGGCTAAAGCCATTGATGACTCCTTGCTCAGTCTCCCGAGATTTCTTACTTCAAAAGGTAATTCTCCGACATCCGCGGTGGAAGATTCCCCAAAAACTGCGAGGCATGTTTGCTCAACGTGGGAAGCCCCTGAAGCAGCCATTCTTCTGACGGCTTCCTTTAGATATGCAAAACCTTTTCGCTCGTTACTGGTCGCGCCTAATGCGCCGAAGAGAACAATCTTTTTGTTCGCCGGAAGACCGAGCTTGGCTCTCGCAGCGGATTTATCTATAGGCTTGAACACATCGGTGTCCAGGCCGTTTGGAATAAGATGAACAGGTTTTCCAGATAGCAGATAGCTCTTCTTAACACAATCTTGCATCCACTTACAAAGGACGATAATTTCCAGATTCAAATCTGAAAAATGCTTACTCTTCTTCCTGAAGATTCTATAGGCAAGATCCTTTTCCTTAATTGATTTGAGTTGCGGGCATGCTCCACATTTGGTAGTATATTTCGCACAATCACCGGAGTAATGACACCCACCGGTAAATGCCCACATATCGTGCAATGTCCATGCTATTGGCTTATTGAGCTTCGCCAATTCAGCTATCTGCTTTATGGAGACGAATCCCCTGGTAATCCAATGAAGATTAATTATGTCGGCTTCTTTCACCAATTGATGTTTCGCTAGGTTCTTTCCCACCCATGCCGGGTGAAAATCCTGCACATTCGAACGATTCAGTCTGAGAGGTGATTTGTCGACGAAGGAGCGTACTCTACTCCAGCTTCTTCCGATTTCTCCATTCGAACCATAAACATCGGAATCGTCGGTCATCTTGTAATCCACGAGCATCTTTGAATCCACGCCGACGTTTCTGAGGCCCTTGTGCAATCTGTATGCGGCGTAGAATGCGCCGCCGCCCGCATCCGATTTACTTACTATCAACACCTTCATTCAGCCTGTCCGTTCCAGTCTGGACTGCATTTCTCGCATATGCCAGTCATTTATGTCTTGGATATGCGTGTTCACGGCGGCAATTTTCGCCACTGCCGCCTCATAATTGTCCTCTAAGCTTTGAATAGCTTCTAACACTTCTTCTATGCTCACCTGCTCAAGGTCAAGGGCTGAACATGGTTCGCCGTAGAATCCTATAAGGCCTTCTGATTTGTATCTGTAAAAATCTCCCGTATAGAGGATTACTGCCGGTTTGCCCTGGCTAAGTGAAAACACGTGGACGTGGTAGCTTAAGCCAAGCGAGTACTTTGCCTTTCCGATGGCCCCCTTAACTATTCGCACGTCCTTACACAGCGGCGCTAAAAGCAGGCGTTCCGGCTTTGACATGAGTTCCCGAATCGCCGAACCACATTGCACCTCAGAATCCGAGTGTGGCATATAACTCATGGGAAAGAAAATTAGACGATACGGAACAATCTTACAAAGTTCATCTAATAAGGCGGAAATTCGCGGAAGCAGAAAGGCAGTATTCCTTGTATAGTCAGTTGCCCGAAAATGAATAGCGATAAACGGCTCTCCATCCTCTATGCCACTTGACTGAAGAAGCTCATTGCTCTGCCCTTCCGTACCAACAGTAAGACCGAATGCCTCGTCTCCGACAACCGCGAAAAGCGGATTCTGGAGACCCAGCCGTTCAACGATCGACTTGCTAAAGAGCGGTTCCCTAAGCGATAGGAAATCGATATTCTCGAAAGCTTCTGTTAGCTTTACTCGTGCCCATTTGTTGTTGACTGGTCCAAGACCTTGTGAGGAAACCACGCTTACTCTTACCCACTGTTTGACAATTTTGTACAACCAAGACTTGTAGACAACAGCTCGCAGGTTGAAATCATTGAAACCTCCTCCACCAACACTGTAGAAGACGTCGCAGGTCTTTAAGGTATCTACAGTCTTTGAGAGCTTTGTTGGCAACCGCAATAGCACAGGCAACAAGACTCCCAGAATCCGATCAACACTTTTCCAAATCAGTGTATCGAACTCCTCCCTATCTTGCGGGACAAAACGCTTTAAATAGGGAACATATGAAGCTAAGTGGAGGATAATCCTTACCAGGCGACCCACTGCACGGAAGGTCCAACGGGGTGTATTCACGAACTCAACATTTGAAGGCAGAGCAGGCAATGGGTTTCCACTCTCGAGCGGGATGATAATCTTGCAATCGTCCAAATAGTTATTGAGGCGGTCTATGGCCGTAATTAATATTGCCTCATCTCCCAAGTTTCCGTAAGTCTCCCAATAGTCCAAATACACTTTGTATACCCGATGTTCACGATCTTCCACTGTTGTATCTCCAATACCTACCTCTATCTACGGCCTTCATGTGGCGTCTTAACCTGAAATGAATTATCTCATGTTTATGAAAATGGTCATCTGCTGCCATCAAACGATCCGGAATGTCAGCTGTATATAGCATTTTGTTATGCTGTACTCGAGATTCATACTACTTTTAGTGCCTCACAATAAATCGATGATTCCTTGTAATGTGTTCCATCTTGATTTGTGTCCAAGTAATCATCGATAAATCCATCAATGTTACTGGTCTCTGCGGTTAAGAATTCAACACGCCTAAATCCAATCTCAGTTAACAGTTCTTTAAGATAATACTTATCATACATCCATTTATGCTTCTCTCCTACGGAAGTGTTATCTGCAACAGTATTTCTTAAGGTCTTCGGAACGAGCCTCCTAACTGTACGTACATAAGAATGGATCAATTTTATTTTGACTCTGTTTAGATTGATCTTCCTGGCCCTGTCAATTAGAGATTCATTCCGATGAAAACTCATAGATCTCAAGTCAGTCCCCGTACGCAACTTGATATAATCAATAAGCAAGTCATTACTATCATCAATGACTTCTTGCCAGAATAATGCCATATCCCCTCCGGGTTTGTCTCGGACGAACTGGTCGAGGAGTTCGATAATAATCCATTCATACTTCAACCTATTCTCGTTTCTGTTGATATTGTCTAAAATTGACAAATATTCCCGACAAACATTTTCGAGATCAGGAACTACAACTCGCAGAATGCCATTGGGCTTCAATTTATTAAAGCAACTTTGCATTAGTTCCTTTCCTGCAGCACGAGAAAGATGTTCGAGAACGTGACTACAGTAAATAACATCAATTTCGTTATCATTGAAAGGGAGGGGATGCAATAGATCATGAGGCACGACATCGCAGGAATCAGTTCTGACATCCAAATTGATCCAACCCTTTGCATAACGGTTCCCGCATCCAAGGTTTACTTTTTTCACAACAATCTCCATTGCACTCTACAGTATGGTTAAGCAGAAAAAATGCCGTAGGCTACGGCGTAGTCTAAGCACACTCTATATTCTTCATTTTTCAGCTCTCTCATCTAAATACCTATGTGGTAATAGCAACCTCGTCGGGGGTTTCTTTACGCATTGTTAGCCTTTCTCAGCCCCCTGCAAACAGATATCATACTCCTAAAAGTCCTTCTTGTTTTGTTCTTTAGCCTTGTCAATATGCTTCTGTCCTGCATGGTCCTGAAGAAAAACAGGCCGGCTTCCTCATTGGGCAGTATGAACTTCGGATGTTTCAGTGGAAACTCAATATCTCTGACAAAATCCACTATGATTTTGACTTTGTCTTTCTTCAATGTGTGTGTAGCGTCGGGGCCATATCCTATATTCTGCACAAGATTAACGTTGGGATTTATCGTGATCCCCCCATCTTGTATTATCGAATATACCCATTTATAGCCCCAAGCATCAACGTTACCATCATAGTGATTTTGAAACATCTGCATGTGGAACTTTCGTTCTTTTCCTGTTCGAAAGATATTCACTATTTGATTCTCGCTCTTGAATTGTTCGAAAGTTCCCATACTTATATCAAAGTGCTTCCACGCTCTTCTCCATGTTGCCCATCCCCAAACTAAGACGTACATTGAAAAATAGTAGTTTGCGCTACCCCTTTGAATGCTTGATTGAAAATTACTCCCATTAATATGCATTATCCTTGTATCATCTCTGTAGTATTCCAACAGTTCCTGGCAGAACCAGAAAAAGGACTGGCTTGGTAAGCAATCATCCTCTAATATGATTCCTTCTTCAACATTTTCAAAGAACCAATCAATTGCAGAGCTTACACCAATCTTGCAACCCACATTCTTATCTCTAAAAAGAGTTTTGACTTCACAATCCCAATCTACTTGGTTGACAATGTCTCTTGCTGCCTGGCATTTCTCAGCTTCACCTTTCCTATCCATCCGAGGTCCATCGGCTGCGATAAAAAGACTGGCCGGTTTTGCTTTTCGTATCTCATTAAAGACCTGCTGCGTTACATCCGGACGGTTGAAAATAACGAATAATACTGGAGTTGTCAGTTTATCAGACATTTTTGAGCCTTTCATAAATTTCGACCAGGCGATTATTCAATATGTCCATGTCGTAATTAGCTTCGACATGACCACGCCCGCCCTTGTCCCTTTAAGACTATATTTTGGTGCTGAGATAGAGGTGTCGCATGATGATCCGCAAGGCCTCTTTCGGGTGTTCCAGAAAGAGCTTCCCAACGCGAAGCAACCTGTGATAGTTTCTATTGAGGAAGCTCGGACTAACAATATCGCCTGTCTCCATACATAAGACGTCCTTACCCGTGCGCATAACAATCTCCGTGGCCTGAAGCAGGGAACTCTCGATGAAGAATCCTGCACCAGTAGCCTTATACACCTCGGCTTTGTATTTGGCATGAGATTTTGACCTTATACGAGCCGCTTTGTCCGGCAGATCCATCATAATTAGATGTTCGTATTTAATGCCATGTTTGGCCAGCCATTCCTCAGTCAGGCTACGATACTTCTCCAAACGACAGGTTACCAACCAGCCGACAGTCTTGCTCGGTATTATCCAGGGCTCAACTGTTTGAATGAACTGCTCGTACCGTTCTCCGTCATCGTTCTCTTCCTTTGTTGGATCTCTGCACAGAATACCATCGATGTCAACACAGAAGGACCCCATACGGTGGAAAACATTCCATTCAAAGAAACGTGGTATGCGCAATAACTCGTAAAAGTAATCCACAACGTCTTGGCTCCCCGGCTTGATGTACACGGCACCGTAAAGGATGCGGTGTCGCGTTTTTGCACTTTCTATCATTCTTCTTACAGCCGACATCTGTTTGCCGCTATAGACACTATCATCCACGACCAGAACTGTGCGTCTCGAAGATAACAACTCTCTTGGGTCATTGCGTTTGTACCGGAAACCGGTTTGGATCACCCTTCCCTCAAGCAACCCTTCAACGTCTGTTAGGGGTATATCCATATAAAGCGACAATAGATTGGCGACGAGAAGACCACTGCGAGGGATTCCCACGATGAGTTCTATGTCTTTTGGCAGTTTTTCCAGCCAAGATAGAACGTCTCTATTTAATGATGAAACACTGCGATAATTAATCATACTTTAGTTCCGATCATACCCAGGTTAATCCAGCCGTGGTCATACCCGCGCACCCGTTCTGATTCTAATTTCCTGACATCGGCCAATCCTACCTTTTCAAACAGAGCCTTGAGATATCGTGGAGTAAATAAAGCTCGATGCCAACTTGGATAGCCTGGATTAGCACCCCAGAACAACCTACCTGCTGCCCACAGGTAGGGACTACTCTCAGGATTTCTAACACACCAACCATCCGGTATAGTTTCCTCAAGACCTTGTTCTGCACTAAGAACTACTTGACAGATTTTAAGACCATCGGGAATCCAAAGCTCCAAATGACCACCAGGTTTTATAATCCGCGTCCACTCCTTGAGTGTGTCTTCCACCTTATACCACGGGATATGCTCTAGTATATGGCTGGTGTACACTATCTCAAAGGTGTCGTCTTTGAACGGCATAGGCATTGATGCATCCAGAACGTAATCAACGTTTCTGGCCCACTTAATGTCGAGAGTCTCAAAACCCTGGATTCTTTTGCTACCTGAGCCAATTTCCAGTTTACGTGACTCAGACCCTCTATTCCGCAGGAGTGTTACCCTGTTTGTCACTGTTCTGGCCCAGCAAGTCAGCGAAAAACGTATCGCGTCTTTAAGGCGTTCTGGCAGAATCATCCTTGCTAACATAACCCATCGAGTTGAACCATCCTTCGAAGCCATTGTCAATCAGATATCCTTTTTTATTCCCTTAAGCTCAGCAAGCAAACCTGCCAAATCACCACGCACCTGTGCGGATAACAGAACGCTTGCCAAGAAAATTCCACATGCTGCGATGCCGCAACAGAGCAATATCCATCCCGGGCTCTGTGCACCGAGATAGAAGCGCATAAACTCAAGGACACAGTACATGACTACCGCTATAGCTGCTGGATATGATATTGCTTTGAAGAAGTCAACAACTGTGATTGGAGAATACCGAAAGGCAAAGGCCAGGCAAGGTACCGTGTTAACAGCAAGAATGCAAATCGTGTAAGCGATAGCTACTCCTAATGCGCCCCACTGCAAGCCAATAGCAAAAGACAACACAATTAGTGGCACGGCAATAAAACTCCAATACATCATTCTCCTGGTCTGCCCAAGTGAAACATATACCCAGCCGACCGTGCCGACGACCGGCTGGACAATTGCCGCAAAGGCAAGTACTTTGAAGATGGGGCTGGCACCGATCCATTGACTCCCGAGTACGATTAGTATGACCTCATCGGACAACGCCGCTAACATTGCCACAAGAGGCATGGTGATAAATGCTATCATACTTATCGCCCGGTAGTAATAACGTCTGTATCGCTCAGGATCGTTCTGCAGGCGACTTAGAGCAGGGATCGCGACTGCGGCGATCGGTGTAGTTACCTGCGTGAGCGGAAGCAACAGCAGTCCATAGGCCTTGGTATATAGCCCCAATTGGCCGGCTCCCCAGAACTTGCCGATGAGCAGGTTGTCGGCGTTTCTGGCAAAGTAATTCAAGAGATTGAATCCGGTTAAGTGTCCTCCGAACAACAACATTTCCCGAACCCCGGAGCGCCAAACGGGCAAACCCGGGCGCCACCCGCAAGCAATCCAAACCGCAATGAAGCGGATTATTGGCTCCACCAGGTACATAATCACCAATGCCCAATAGCCCAGCCCGCACCAGGCGGAAATGATCGCGGCGAAAATACTAACCGATATGGAAACAATATCAATTATGGCCAATATGCCAAAACGCATTTGCCTACGTAACAGGGCCTGATGTTGAATCGTCAGACCGCCGAAAATTATACAGCTTGCCAAAGCTAATGTAATCCATGTTAACCGCGGTTCACCATAAAACCAGGTAATTGCCGGTGCAAGAGCCGCAGCAATCAGCATCATCCCGAAACTAAGCAGTAGATTGATCCAAAAAAGCGTGCTGATCTGCTCGTGGTTAATCTCGGCTTTCTGGACAGTGGCTAAAGAGAGGCCCATATCCTTAAACATCGTTACAAAACCGGTAACCACCATGACCATCGCAATCAGGCCAAAGTCCTGAGGCGTCAGCAAACGAGCCAGGACGATCATTGAGGCCATCTGAAGGCAAAATTTCGTCCACTGGGCGCCCATAGTCACAGCTCCGCCCCGAACGGACCGCCCTTTCAAATCGGCTTTGAGATATTCAGTATCGAAGAAGTTGTTCTGAAGAGATTCTTCTGCCAAAATGCCGCCTTTTTATTTGAATGTGTTAGTTAATTCAGCCGTAGCGTATAGGATTACACAATCTGGTCATATTGATTTCGTGCCATCACCCTTCAGTGCAAGGATGTCGTATTCGTCCACTAGGCGACTGAAGAGGGCTATTCTTCGGGCCGCTTCGAGTTCTTCGTGGTAGATAATCAGTATGACAGTCTGACGGTCTACATTTACTATTTACTATTGATTATTTTAGTTACGTCACGCATTGAGCGCAGCGATTTCTTCATCGCTAAGAGCGCGGTCGTAGGCCCGCAGGTCGGCCATCTCGAAGGGCCAGTCGGAATCGCTGTTCTGATAGACCTGGCCGATGGCAGTCGGCGGCCATGATGGGCCGAAAAAGCTGCTCGCATAGTTGGGATCGGTTACATTTTCTTTGATAACACCGTTGGCCCAGAGCCAGAGTGTTTGATTCTGGCGGCGGAAGGCAAAGTGCTGCCACTGGCCGTTTAGCATGCCCGCTCCGGAGCATAAACTCACGTACTGGCCCATTCCACCCCAGCCTACCCGACAGAACAAGGCGTCAAGAGCAACATAGAGCCTTACGTGCGGCTCTAAAACGGATGAGGTGCCCCGACAAAAGAACGTTTTTCCATCCGAGCCGGGATCGGCTTCGGTCCTGAACCAAAAGGCAATAGTAAAATCACATCCGGCGGCGACAATATCGCTCAGCAGCGTCGGGCCGAAATCGATCCGGTCGTCCACACCGTCGAAAGCTAATGCGGTCGTACCGTTCGGGCCGGACACCGAATGAGAGGCGGTGTTCGGATCGCCGGTCGGGTCGATAAAGACCTGGTCCTGACCGCCTGCTGCAATATCGCGGACTGTCGGGCTGGCCTGGTTGTCGTCCATCGGCAGGTGAAAGATCGGGGCGCCTACGATGACCGGCTCACCAGACAATTCGATTGCGTGCAGGAAAATCCCGTCCATCGGGGCCGGATTATTATCGTACTGGCAGAAGCGGATCCGAAACTGATCGTTGTAGGAAAGGCCCCACTGGGCGATAGCGGCGTCGAGATCGATGTCAAAGGCCGTGAACCGGTCCGAGCGAAGGTGCCGCAGGTCCTGAATTTCGTACCACGTAACACCATCGGCGCTTATCGCCACACCGTCGAAATCCGCCTCGTCGGTAAAAGGATTCGAAGGCGGTGCGTGCGGCTCATCACCGTACTCTTTTGCCTCGAACGACAGCCGCACCTGACTATATTGCGACAGGTCGCAGGTAAAAGTAACGGTGTTACGGGCGTACTTAAAATCCTCGACCGGATCGGCCATTCTTATCGATATGCTGCCGGCCAGGTTCGTTAGGTCGATGCCCGGGCCGTCCGATGTTATTTGTGTTGGTTGAATTATCATAATCGAATATTTATGAGCAAAGCCATGGGCGTCTACCAGGCTATCAAATCCCTGAATGTTTTGATCTCGCCCACGGCCTTGCCCTTTGACTCCTTTCTCATTCTGCACTTCCGTACTTTTGTCACTCAGTACACTTCTGCCTTTCCTATAGTACCGCCGCGATGGTATTGCTCGGTACGCTTTCGCCCGCCTTGTTAGTGGCGATGATGCGATATTCCCAGTCCTTGCCCCGTTCCTGATTGTTCAGCGTGGCCTCGGACTCTATCGCCATGTTTACGAGCATCCAGTCACCGGTGGGAAGCTCTCGCCGCTCGATCTTGTAGGCCGCTACCGCGCCGCCGTCTGCGGGCTTTTTCCAGTCGAGGAATATCCAGCCTTCTCCCTGACGGGGCGCTTCGAGCAAACGCGGCTGGCCGGGCGTTTCAAGAGCGGTAGCCGCCGCCTTGCCGCCCCAGCCGAGTGCTGTCAATTTCGGATCATCGAAGTTGACGGCATCCTCGGCGTATCTCAAATCGGCCTTCATCGCCGTGATCAGCTCCTCTAATCCGGAGACCTTGGTCTCGGTGGCCTGCTCGGCGGCGGCCTGCGCGGCTACCTGATCATCGCAGAGCGTTATAAGCGAATCGAGCAACGCCTGCAGGGCGATTGAGGCCACCGGCGGTGTAGGATAATCCGCCGGGTTGGCCGCCAGGCCGGTTACAATAGTCTGTGCCAACGCCTTGATTTCTGCTTCTGTTCGTGGGAATCTCGCCATCTTCGTATCTCCTTAAAATGTGTTAAACAGCTTAAACCCTTGACGTTCAAGAGTTTATCAATCCTTTGACTCCTCCATAATTCCACGAATGACTGTCTGCATTTACGATTTACGATTTACTATTGATTATTTACCGTTTGCATCCGCGTAAATCTGCGTTAATCCGCGGTTTCAATTTCGTGTTTGTTCGTGGTTCATAAGTCCTCAATAATACGATACTTACATAGTTTCATACAATCTTTTTCAGGCAAATAAGGCCGTTTACATTGCCTTGATGCGCGCCTGCAATGCGTCTATGTAAACTTAATTTACGATAGATTAAACCTGCTTTGGGCCGGATGAGGTTGACATTGAGACGATGTGTCCCTGCAATGCGATAATGCAAGTTTGCAAAGCCGTATATGAGGCTTACATCACATCAAATCACGCCGACTGAGACTCAATGTAAACATGGCATCAAACGATGCCGGTTTAATCCAACACATTGTTAGTTCACAATGTCCTTCCTTAAAACATCTCGTGCGGTAATTTATTATTAACAGGAAAACTCATATGCTTCAAGAAAATAATCAAATTATCCATAATTTTTTTGACTGCTCGAACCTATAAAGACCGTTCCCATAAGATGCCCCCTGGCAAACCCAAGGCCGGCGACAATAAAATTTACAACAATCAGAACTGAAAAATTTTGAAGGTGTACCTTCTTAGACAACAACACTTCCCAAAGGCCTCGCAGACGCGTTTTTTCTATTGGCGTTTCAATCACACTATTTGATTCTATCTGTTCGGCACTTGTCATTTCAGGTTCAGGTATCAATCCAATAAATTGGTTTTCGTACTATCGATTGAAGTTATCATTCGGATTAGATGATGAATTTATTTTATTGTCTTCCAGAGCAGGGATGTCGTGTTCGTCCATCAGGCGGGTAAAGAGGGCTATTCTTCTGCCGGCGGATTCGAGGGAGCCGTTCCGGGGTACTTCGATTTTCAAATTCAGGCTGGGGCCGGGCCGGCGGTCCCGAATAGGAACGTTTAACTTCAAAACTTCGTTATCAGAGTTTGTGCTCTTGTTATTCTGCCGCCAGGTCAGCGTGCGCGTAGTGCCGTCACGATTGATAATAAGCATACTGAGGCTGATAAATCCCATTTTGCCGGCTGCCGTTGAAACCGCCTGCCACCATTGATTAAAAACATCCGCTCGATGAAAATACAATTGCGCATCTTCGAAGTTCTTTATCTCTTTCTTCATCTCGCGGTTTATCGCATATTTACGCTTTAGTCCCACGAACGTTTCTCTCAGCCGGACCGAGCCAACCACGTAAAAGACCAGTACCAGAAGCAGCAAAATACACAGGAAAATGACCAGGGAATTAATATCACGAGTGACCATCATAAACATCCCTAATCCCGTGAAAAGCAGAGTTAGAACGTATATTGTAATAACAACGTGACGCTGCTTGAGGCCCAGGTCAATCAGCCTGTGATGGAAATGCCTGCGGTCGGCAGAGAATATGGACCGGCGTTCAAGGAAACGTCTCAGCATGGAAAAGAGTGTATCGAAGATGGGAATTCCCAAAGCCAACATCGGCAGTGCGAGGCCCACCAGGGCGGAAGATTTGGCCGAGCATAGTACGCTGGAAGAGGCAATTGTAAAACCCAGGAACATGCTGCCGCAATCGCCCATAAAGATTTTTGCCGGACTAAAGTTAAAGAATAAAAAACCGGTCAGGCTGCCTAGTAAAGCAAGCATCAATATCGCCATAACCACCTGGCCGCTAAGAACAGCAAATACGGCAATAACACCGCAGGCGATTGCTGAAATCCCGGCGGCAAGGCCGTCCAGCCCGTCGCTCAGGTTGACCGCATTAGTGATACCAATAATCCAGAGAAGTGTAAGCGGCCAGGAGAACCAGCCAAAGTCAAGTGTAAGCCAGTCGCCGATAGCCACTGCTTCTATGCGGATACCGGCAACACAGACAACAACAGCGGCCGCTATCTGGGCAAGGAATTTTGTACGTGCTCGCAGCCCTTTAGTCTTAACATCGTCAACCAGACCTACAACAAAGATAAAGCCGGCGGCGGAAATCAGAACGATAAGTTGTGGTAGAATATTCCGAAAGGCACCGCCGATCACATTCGACAAAAACAGCACAGGAAGAGTCAGAGATATCATAGAGAGAAATATTGCAACGCCTCCGATGTGCGATATGGGTCTTTCATGCACGTGACGTACGCCCGGGACAGTGACGATGCTAAGCCGGCGGGCCAGCCATATAATAATTGGCGTAATCAATAATGCAACACCAGCAGAACCAAGATATACGAACAGGTAGGTTTTCATGTAAAACTTTTGTTTATGCGCGGACTCCGTCCCCGTCGGTGTACCAACGAGGTTTTCGGTTCTGTCAGCTTTCATCGATCGGGCATAACAAGCCAACAGAAAGCCGAACTCTATTATTTACAGGACACCATAAGAGTTAAGGTGTCCGATTTTCTTCACTTCTGCAAATATTCGCCAGGGAGGCACGTGCCGAAGCGGGAGCATCAGGCCCAGAACACTTTTGTCTAAGCAGTTCAATGACCTTCGTCTTCGCGCTGTCAACAACACTGTTACATCCTTCCACGTCCACAAGGGCATCGGCTACGTAGCTCAAAAAGTTGATGTTGTCGGCGGCAATAGCTAAAGCCAGGTCCGGACGGTTCAAATTATTAATGTACACATCAGCGACACTTTTAAAAAATCCGCCATCAAGCTCAACAGCCCTGCCGAGCTTGTCAAATGCTGCATCGTTTTTTTGTTCTTCAATATCAAGAAGGGCGGCAACAAAACAGGCCGTGGGATCGCAGGGCGCGAGCTGAAATCCTTTTCTGATATGATCTGCGCCCCTGGGATCGTTCAGGGCGGATTTTTCAAGCTGGCCGACAACGCAATAAGTCGCCCCGTAAGTGGGACAGAGCAATCGTGCTTTATGAAGCTCGTCTACGATACGGTGTACTGCATCCATTGCCCGTTCAGGGACGATGACTTCGCCGGTCTGCGGATCGGCCAGGCGGCTGATCGACTTCCAGCGGTAGACATTCAACCAGTGTTGGTACTTGACATTATCCGGTTGATAAGAAGCGGCGGCCGCTGCATTTGATATCAAATCCGTGTATTCTTCATTGCCCCCCTGCCAGTCTTTTTCTATGAGGCTCTGCTCGGCGACAAGAGCCTTTTTCCAGCTTGCTTCGGCGAGTCGAGCGTTATTGGCCCCAAGCAAGACCCATGCCCAAGTTCCAGCCACACAAACCAACGCAGCAATCCGCAAACCTCTGGAGCCATGGGGCGCTTGAGCAACTTTTACGGCAGGGCTATCTTTCTTCCGGATACGGGCCAAACCCAATAAGAGCGCACATGAGATTCCTGAAAGCATCGCATTGGCCGGCAGGTGTTGGCCGAAATCGCTTAAACTGTGAATCATTATTGCTAAAAGGCCGAAGCCAAGACCGTAGGCGGCCGAGCGAATCGGTGTAAAAGCGCTTCTTACATTACCAATATAGCTTTTCCAAACCAAAATCCCAAATACCGACAAAGCAACCAGACCAATAAGACCGGTCTCCTCTGCCGCCTGGGCGTATTCGTTTTCTGCATAAACCGCCAGAGCTGGTATGGTGGAACGATTAAACATCGGATAGACTACTTCATGTGTCCCAAGGCCGGTACCTAAGAGAGGAAATTTGGTCCACTCAACCGCTATATCTTTGATGATCTGTAATCGATCCTCATACTGATTGAATTGCTGAAGAGTCGCTAACCGGTCATAAACCGCTTCGAAACCAACGTAGAGTATGCAAATAAATGCCCCAAGCGCCATCAGTACAATTACCCAGCCCCTGCCTCTAAGTGACCGTCGCGAGCTTAGAACAAGCGTAGTAAAGCCCGCTGCGACAAGCATACTTACCATGCCGCCGCGAGTAAGCGACACGAAAACCGTAACCGCACCAATAATTATCATTGCTACAAGGAACCATACACTCCGAGCGGCCCGTGAGCCAAGGTATTCAAACGCAACCGGCGGCGTAACTTTTCTCCCCCTGAAGGCTTCATGGATCTTCACCATAATCAGGCCAAGACCCGCCCCAATAGATAAGTTCATAAACTGGCCGTAGTGACTGTGATTGATGAACGTGCCCGAGGGAGCTTTATTGGAGCCCGAGGGCACCAACCAGTAAATTTTTCCATTCCCGAAGAGACTCTGGGCAAGCGACAGCAAGGCGATTGAACCGCCAATAATAGCTATTGCGCCTAAAAGCCGCTTTATCTGCTCTGGTTTGCAGTATGTGTTAACAACCACAAAAAAAACCGCTGCTACGGCGAGTACCAATCGCAGATTGTGTGCTGTGGCGTTCGGATAAAAACTTAGTGTCATAGATTTAAGCAAGATGCCGGAGTTTGGTAAATCGTACAAAAGCTCCTTTTTAGTTGCTGCAGTACTCGGTGAAATTGCATCGATCAGGCCAGCTCTAAGAGGGATAAGCTGAAAGATTGCTATAAGGATAAATAGTGCTACGGGAATGTATGCCCATGACCACACAAGCTTTGCCTCTTTTTGAAAGATAAGTTTCAGTATAAAACAAATAGAAATAGCTGCTGCAAGGGCTGCTACAACCTCTTCACTCCAGGCTTCCACCGCTCCGAAGGCAAAAGGCATAAATGC
>SDBT01002928.1_pt1 | contig 29765 bp, 24 predicted proteins | sample 2277101 | NCBI WGS metagenome assembly SDBT01 (sample SAMN10404973, study PRJNA504765) | marine sediment metagenome | isolation source: marine sediment core GS10_PC15, 103 cmbsf | place: Arctic Ocean: Southern Knipovich Ridge | collected 2010
ATCCGGACGGGCGTAGAGATCGTTGATGTACTCGATCCGCCAAGGTGCCCAGATGTTGCGCTTGCGCTCGCTACTGGAGTTCTCTTCGCTCATCGGTCACAAATATAGCATCGCCCTGAACCAAACACAAATGCGACTCGAGTGCGGATTCCGCATCTTGACGGTGGGCGATATCCTCCTGGTGAAGCGCGCTGGTGAGGGGGAGTTATTGGACTTTGATGTGACTGAGGTTTGGTGTAAACTGGATTTGTGGGTCAGGAGGCATTAGAGAGCATCTCATGAGCGGAAGCGGTACTGACCAACACGAGGCTGAAAGCCCGCAGCGAGTGGTGGGGCTCTTACCTGTTGGTGCGACTGCAAGCCAACTGAAACTGCCCAATTCACAATTCGTTCCCGTCACAACCGCTTACGAAGCCGCCGCCGAGATACTCATCGCTCCAACGGTAGCGCTGGTAGTTGACCTGCGGATGCTGCAAGGGCGGCACTTGCGGTTGCTGGAGATCGCCCGCCAAAACGGTGTGGAAGTTTTGGGCTTTGGGAGCGTCCCGGCGGGGCTGAGCAGCGACGACCTCAGTGGGGTCCGTCTGATCGGTCTCGCCGATCTACCCGAGGCGATCGTAGCTATTTCGAGACGCAGAGAAGCTACAGAACCAGACGCCCTCGGAGTCTCGACCACCGAGCGCCCAACGTCGGTACCTTCAACCGAAGCTACCGAGATTCACCCCCACTCCGAACCCCCCAAAGATCTGCGGAAACAACTCAGCGAGCACGCCGTGGACGAAATGCTGGAGGACTCCGAAGTTTCCGGCCCCTTCGCCCGGACGGTCGGTGAGGCAGATGACCGACCCACGAAGAAACCAAATGAGAGGGAAACCACCCCACCGATCTCTCCGAGCGAACTGCTCACACCTGAGGAGCTCTCCGCCCTCCTGGAGAACGAACCTTGAGCGAGCGTGGAGACATTTTGCTGCTCACCGACACCCGTATCGAGGACCAACTCACCAGGTGCACCGGTAAGCGCAGTTTCGTCTCCTGCCAGGACCCGTACGATGCGTTGCTGGAGATGTCTCACCAGCGGTGGTCCACGGTAGTACTGACCGCTCCGCGGCCGAACTTCGCCGGGCTCTGCCGCGCCTCCCGCCGGCTCCAAGTTGATAGTAGGCTCTTCGCGATTTGTCCCCCTTCCGCCGAGCCCGACGTCCGCCCACTGGTGGGTAAGGTCCTCGACGATTACTTCATCCATCCTCCCACCCCCACTCAGTGGCGGAGAATTGTTGGTGAAGATTCAGGACCTACCGTCGAGAAGAAACCTCAACGCGAAGGGGCGTCCAATCTGGAGGCGAAAGAGTTCGCCGAGATGGTCTCCGCCGCTCGTCGCGTGGTGGATCTGGAATCACACATCGCAACCACTGTTGCACAACGGCTGGGCGCAAAGGTGAGTTGGGTGGACGCCTCGCAAAGCCCTCCCGACCGTCGCCCTCTGCTTCTGAGCAGCGGAAAAGCCCCACGCGTGTTGGTCGGCGAGGTCCCACTTGATGCACTCGACGAGGCGACGCAAGGGTATCTTTCCGCTCTCCAGGAATCCTTACCGGCGCTGATTGCGACGGCGCGCCGCACGGAATCGCTGCATCGTTTGGCGATTACGGACCATCTCACCCGGGCATACAACCGCCGCTATTTCTACCACATGACCGATCAGATCCTGGGTCGCACGGAGGCGAAACCGTCCCGCGTCTCGCTACTGTTGTTCGACATCGACGATTTCAAGCGATACAACGATACGTACGGCCACGCCGCGGGAGATGATATCCTGCGCGAAGTGGCGGGTCTGATTCGCAGGACTACGCGGGGGCAGGACATCGTCGCGAGGATCGGAGGGGACGAGTTCGCGGTCCTGTTCTGGGACCTCACCGAACCCCGCCATCCCGATAGTCAACCGCCCGAGACGGCGCAGATAATGGCTGAGCGGTTCCGAGAGGCGCTGGGGCAGCATGAGTTTCAGGCCCTGGGCCCTGAGGGCAGCGGAGCCCTGAGCATTTCCGGGGGATTGGCGACCTATCCGGACGACGGAGAAGATTGCCGCCAACTGCTCCGCTCCGCCGATCAGGCGATGAAACATGTTAAGCGCTCGGGAAAGAACGCAATTCGATTGATCGGTGGATAAGAGTCCCAGCGGGAAAAGCGCCCACGCAATTAAAGCCCCCGGACCAAGGGCTGGATATCCCACTATCCCATCAGCTCCGCCTTGCGCTGCTCGACGAGGGTTTTCTTGTCGGGAGGCATGTCCTGTTCGCTGAGCAGCGCGTCGCACCCGTCCACAAAGAAGTCCTTCGCAAAATCGGTGGTATAAACCCTCTGCTCGACGCTGCGGGTGGCGACGGTCTTGAGGAAACCCTCAAACTCTTCGAAATAGCTCCCGTATATGTGGAACGAATCTGCGATGTGCGTGTACTGACCCGGTCCGACCCCAACCTTCTCCGCCACGTCCCGCTGAAGCTCGGTGAACGCGTACATGTTCATGAACGCCGCCTTGAACGCATCGTTCGATCGCATGTGGACGTTCATGTGCAGTTTTCCCTCGGAGATGCGGAACCACATCCGCTGCAGACACGCCGGGTCGTCAATGTTCATATCGTTCCAGACCTGCCACGTCACCGCCTGTGCGCGGCGAGTGAAGGGGACGGACTTAAGCCTCTCGACAACTGCCGCGATCTGGTCCACTCGCCCTCCCCCGGGCACGTCGTACTTGAAGAGTCGCTCGTGGTAGGTATATTCCCACTTCCCAACCGAAGGGTCGATCCAATGATCGTGCACACCGCAGAGGACTTCTGCGCGGTACTTTTCCAGATCGTCGAGCCCACCAGGAAACGCGCGATGAATTCGCGGTTCTTCGAACGGGTCGGTTATATGGATCAAGGCGGTGACGTCGCGGGAGTTAGGGTCCCCCGGGCGGTCGTATTCGGTGGGAAAGCTTTCTCCGCTCTCCCAGGTGGCGATGACGGCCTTCTCCCACCCCAGCGGAAGCGACTGCTCAACGATATGGATTGATCTCATGGTCTACCTCTATGCACGAATTGCGTGAGGGCAAATTACCGCACCGCGTACCACAGGACCCGCGGTGCAATCATACATAGACCCGAGGAGGCCTGCGGTCAAGCCCCGGGGAATACTTTCCGTTTCAAATAACCCGGTAGAGGACGATAGGATATCTTCAACCAAATACACAGGTGGAGCGGACCCTGAATGAAAACAAAGCGATCGGTCATTGCGTCCCTCGCATTGTTCGGTGTGATGGGCGGGGTCCCGACAACAGCACCGGGCGGGAATCCCTCCCCGAAGCTGCGGACGTACCAGACGAAATACTACGTTATTCACAGCGATCTTGACGTCGAGACGGTGCGGGAGGCGGTGGGGAGGGTAACGGGGATGGCGGAGGAATATCACCGCCGGACGCGCGGGTTCGCAGGGACCGTTCGCAAGCGACTCCCGCTCTACCTCTTCAGCGACGAAGCGGACTATTACGCAGCGGGGGGCTTGCGCGGTAGCTCGGGGATGTACAATGGTAAGGCCCTGATGGCTTTGGCCCCGAAGAATCGTCCCGATCGCTTCTGGGAGGTCGTCCAGCACGAGGGATTTCATCAGTTCGCCAACACCGTCATCAGCAGGAGGCTTCCCGTGTGGGTGGGCGAGGGACTGGCGGAGTACTTCGGCCACGGGATTTGGACGGGCGACAACTTCGTCACGGGTATGATTCCGCCCACCCGCCTTGAGCGCGTCAAGGAGATGATCAAAGATAAGCGTCTGCTCCCGCTGGTTGAATTGATCACCATGACCCACACCCAGTGGAACGCCGCCCTTCGCAAAGACAACTACGATCAGGCGTGGTCCATGGTGCACTTTCTGGTGCACGGGGATGGGGGGAAATACCAAAAGGCGTTCGCGAGCTTCGTAAATGACATCGCCGCGCACCGTCCGTGGAAGCTCGCCTTCACTCGCCGCTTCGGACGCGATCTCGACGCCTTCCAGCGGCGTTACAGTGAGTGGTGGACCTCGCTCAACGAAGACCCAACTGCTGAGAAGTATGTCCTGGCGACCGTCCAGACCCTGACGAGTTATCTCGCTCGCTCGTGGGGGCAAGGGCAGAGATTCAACGATGCGGAAGCCTTTTTCCGCACCGCCCGCGCGGGCGAACTGAAGATGGATCCCGAGCGGTGGCTCCCACCGAAGTTACTGCGGAAGGCGATGGAAGAGGCGGGGCAATTGAAAACCTGGTCCCTCGAAACCGGTTCTCCCAGACCCACGCTTGTCTTAAGCACACCCAAAGGGACGAGATTCACTGGTACCTTCACGCTACACCGAGGGCGCTCGGAGAAGGTCGAGGTCGCGATCTCCTATTCGCAAGGTGCTACTCAGCCGCAGACCTCCCCTGCTTCAAAGAATGGCAGATAGCGTCGGCGATCGTTTGCGCAGCGGGGCGGTGCAACCTCTGGGCGTTTTCACCCAAGCGGGCGAGCATCTCAGGGTCGCTCAGAACCTCCGAGACCTTCTCTGCGACTCCTGAAACGCTGTGCGAGATTAGAGCCGCTCCTTCTCGTTCGAGATAAAGTGCGTTACCCCCTTCGTGTCCGGGAACCGGTTTGAGCAGGACCATTGGTGTCCCTTTCGCCAGGCACTCCGCGGTCGTTACCCCCCCCGCCTTTGTCACCATCAGCGAGCAGACCTCCACCAGTTCGTGCACGCGGTCGGTAAAGCCCACCCCGATCAGCCGCCTCGGAACTTCCCCAAGCCCCGCAAGACGCCCAAGGAGCTTCTTGTTCCTTCCAGCGAGAACGACGACGTACGCGTTTTGCGAGGTGGAGAGAATTCTCTTTGCTATCTTGATGATCGGCCCGCAAGTAAACTCCGTCCCCCCGCTCAGCAGGACGATTTGCTTATCGCGCGGAAGATCCCATTCGGAGAGGATTCTTTCTGGATCCAGTCTCTGCGTCCATTTCGGGTGTATGGGTATCCCGCTGACGGTGATTCGCCCCGGTTGGACGCCCCACTTTTTCAGCTTGGCCGCGCTGCACTCAGCCGGAACGAACCAATGATCGACGTCTTCGCAATACCAGAATCGGTGCAGCTCGATGTCCGTCGCCACGACAAACTGCGGCGCGGACAACCTACCTTTCCGCCTCAGACGCCTCACCAGCGGAGGAGCAAGAAAGTGTACGTGAAGGACGACATCCACGGGGTGTGCGACCAAGTAGCGGGTGAATTTCCTCATCGCTATCTGCTCGCACCGCAGCTTACAGCGTTCCGTCAGTGAACGCGAGGCGGTGTTGGGACGATTGGTTAACCGATATCCCAGACCGTAGGTGCGCGGGAATCGTGTCATCCCCAGTGCAAACCCCCCTGCGTAGTAGGTTCTGAACAGGCGGGGCGCAAATCGAAGGGCATCTACGAACTCGACGCCGACCTGAGGCGCCACTTCCTGCATCTGCGCGATAATCGCACGCCCGACGGAATTGTGCCCCGCGCCCACCGCCGCAGAGACAATCAGCACTCGATTGACATTCCCCATGCTTTCGGTGGCGCTCATATCGGACAAAGCCTTCCCCCCAGACCGCATCAAAGGTTTAGCGTTCAGTTTCAGGTTCTTTTGTCAGCCTCTCCAGGTGCTCGCGCGCTACGTCTGTCCACGGATTCGGCGGAGCGGCGGTAACGATACGGAAGTACGCCTCGGGGCTTTGCAGTTTGGGGACAAGCGGTAGCGCGCGAGCGCGAGCTGTCTGCATCGCCAGCATGCCCAACTGATGATTTGCCTCGACGGCCGCATCCGTCCTCTCGTCCTCAGAGAGGTAGATAAGCATCTCAGCCTGGGCGTATGGATCACTCGTCGCCAGGGCGACCGCCAGCTTCAGGTTGTCGCCCAGGGGTGTCTTTTCATAGAGGCTGACGAGCCTTCCCAACCTCTCGTCATAGTTCACCTCATGCGGATTCTCGTTCAACCATGCGGTGAGTGCTTCCGCAACGGTCGGTTCTTTCGTCACGTCGTTGCGTTCCATTAGCCAGATCAGTCTTCGGACGCTGAACAATGCGACAGTGTAGTAGCCTGGAACGGGCTGAGATTCGGCTGGGCGGAAGATCGTAGCCTCCATTTCGGCTTCGGAGGGGACTTCTCGCGTTGTGAGAAAACGAGTGAGAGCTTCGTCTGCTGCGTGAAGTCGCTGCTCGGCTTCGCGGAGGTCCCCTCTGCGAACGGCAAGCTCCCCGAGGCGCCAATCAGCCAGACCCGCGTGTGGAGAAGCGGGATAATCGTCGCGAAGCCGCCGCCACACCGCTCCCGCCGCCTTGGAGACAAAACCCGCCGAATAACGCACCGTCCCACTCACCAAGGCCGGTACGTCCAGTTCAAGACTTCGTGCCTGTGCCTCGATCCAGAGCACCGCCGCGGCGCGGGGGGAATTCGGATGGCGCTTCACGAAATTCTCGCACCGCTCGATCAGGTTGTGTTGACGGTGCTGCAAATCGCCCCGCAGACGAGTTTGGATCCCCCGGTCGGTCAACCCTGTGGTCCCATGAGACCGGCGCCACCTCTCCAGCGTGATTGGCTGAAATATCATGTCCCCAGGCGCCAAACGCTCGACAATGAACGCATAATCCAGCTCGGACGGACCGCTTCGAGAATAGAAGATTCCGATCGGAACGGACAGCAGTAACAGCAAGATCGGGGCGGAGACCCCGGAGCGAAAATGCGTCAGCTTCGCCATGCCCAGTGCGGCGGCTGCGGAGAGCACCGCTGTGACCACCGCGATCAGCATCGGACAGACCAGCACCCAACGTTGCAGGGGCAGGACTCCGGGCGAACCTCCTCCAGGAAGACCGAAAAAATAGAAGTACGCCCCCGCAGGTAGGATACCCAGGATGAACGCGAGGAACGGGGTATCGCTGCGCAACGGGGTGCGGGCGGACATGAAGCAACCGATCGCAAGCGCCGCAGCCAGGATAGGGGCACGGCCGAGCACCCCCAGAAGCAAGACAAAGATCGCAGCAAAGATTGAACGATACAACACCGCTGTGATAACCGGAACGAATAACATCGCCCCCAAGAGTAGTCCCACCACCGGGACCATCCAGGGATAGTTCAGTACGCTCAGAGGATGCAGAAAGGTTTCGCCCAGTGGGGTAACTACACTGCGGTGATACGCCTCGCCTGAAAAATCCGCCCACATCCCCGTCCCCATGTGTCCCCAGAACACGTTGACAGCGGCGAAGACGATGAGATTCAGGATCAGATACAGCCCGGTCCGCCACGGAGTGTCCGTGCGGAGCAGCGGGGCCGCGCCTCGATGATGATCGTATCCGTCGGCGGTTCTTCTGGTGTCCATGACTGGGAGGATTCAATGCAATCCTGTTGCAACCGCTAGCGCAGGTTATTCTAAGCCCGGGACGAGACAAATTCACGCAACAGGTTCACTTGCAGCCACACCAGCGCTTTTGAAAGCAAGAGGGGTCTTATTCTCCCTTCCTCGCCAACCAGGCGCGGTAAAAGATGTTGTTCTTCACGAATATTACACCGAGCGTTTCGTTCGGCCATGGATACGAAACCACCTCGTCGTGGATTTTTCCACCTTCGATGCGCCCCTTGATTTTCAGGATGGGAATCCGCCCCTGCCGGTACAGGTGATTCCATTCCGCCGATTGCGGTCTGCCAAGCAGTATCAAACCCATCTGGTAGCGTCCGATGTTCTCCGTGTCCGTAGTCCCCTCGATGTAGATATCGTAGGTCTTTCCGGAGAAGACCATGTCGTTTTCCGCGATACCGTCCGGGCGGAAGGTCGCGAAGCTAGTCATCTTGTTGTAGCGATATTTGGTAAGGTTGAGACCCGGAAAGATGTGCGTGACGAATCTTGGTGCGGCCCGTCCCTCGACGACACCGTCTGTGGAAATAGTCTTCGCCGTTCCTACAGGGAACAATTGGTAGCGGTGATCCAGGGAATTGCCCACAAGATCGCGAAGCGGGACAGACGATTTCTCCACGCGATTGAAAAGCCCCGAAAACGTATTGCCGGGAAAGTACTTTCCCAGTTGCGGCTGGATGGACTCTGTGGCGATCACGTCGCGCATGGAGGTTTCATAGGCGACTGTGGACTCCGTATCGCTGAGGCGGACCTCATAGGTGTTGCGTATGGTTCCACCGTTGAGAGACCCCGCGTAACCCAAAGTAACGTGCCCGTCATTCACGGAGACCGCCACTTCCAATCCCTGCACTTCGTAGGTCCTCTCGACGGACGGGTCATAGCTCGTAAGCCTGTCCACACTACCACGGCCGTCGATTTTCGCAGACGCCAGGTACAATTTGAGGGAATCGATTATTCGCTCCGCCTCGGTCCGAAGGGACTCAGTCTCTTGATCGGTGAGTCTGATGAGTGCTTGTGACCCCGGAGAAGGTGAAGTCTGCGGGCGCGAAGTAGGCGCACTGGCATCTGTAGGCCAAATCCACTCCCGCAGATCCTTATCGTCCAGCGACGTCCCCAGGAAATGGAATGTTCCGGTAGCAGCAGCGGGTAAGTCAGCGAGGTCGGCGATAACCCAGCAGTGATTCTCTCCGGCGCGCAACTCCAGTCCCTCGGTTATGAATCGCCCCACAAGGGGCAGTTCGCCCGGACGAAGCTCAAGATCGTGGAACCCTACCTCTCCACGAAGGAGGATATCTTTCTCACGATAGTTTCCGGTGAGGCCCTTGGTCTTAAGACTCATCGAGGGAATTCGCACGGCGTTTCCGGGCTCGTAGGCAAGTTGACATTCGAGGAACGCTTCTCCGCGCAATTGATAAGGTTTCAATCGCGGTACCAGGTTCCAGAGACGCTCGGTATCGCCCGTCCATAGAGAAATATGAGCGTCGGTGCGTCCAAGTCGCTTGGACCATCCACCTCCACCCTGCTCCAGGTGGACGTCAGCGTCGCCGAGAAGCGTAACATCTCCCATCTGCACGCGAGCATGGTTCACCCGAAGACGGGTCAAATCTGTCGGGGCGGTCAGTTCCAATTCGATCTCTGTGGGTGTTCCCTTGGGTTTGACGAACGGACCGGCGTGCGCGACGGAGAAATCGGCGGCATCGACATGGATGAGCCCCACGCTGTCTTTTGCGTCTCCGCGAATTCTTCCCCGTACGGTGAGCATTCCACTTAGACCGCCTCGACGCACGGGATCAGTCAGTTCCGGGACAAGCTTCAAAAGATTGTCATCTACTTTAACACTCGCTTTGAAGTCGCCTTCAAACCGCTTCACATTGCAGGGACGGGCTAGGTTTGAAACCGCATCGCCACTTTCCGTCTCCAGCACACCCCACCCTGCAAAACGCAGATGGGTCTCTCCGAACAATACCTCCCTGGAGCGCACTTCTACTTTTTTTTGCAGTTCTTCGGTGGTCTCGACGATTGCATCGAGCGATAAACGCAGCGGGACTCCTGAATCTTTAACGCGCGGATTCTGCCCGCCCCACGCGAACGCCAATCCGTCGGCGTTGCAGTTAAACTGGCCCGTGAGTTTGCGCCCATCCCAGCTGCCTGTAACATCGCATTCGATTGGGCCTTTAATACTCACGTCCCCGAGTCTCTCTTCGAGCAGCGGAATCGAATCGGCCAACCAGCGCCCGTCGTGAATCTTGGCGCTTGCGGTGAAGCGAGCAGTTCCGTCCGGTGGGAGGTCCTCAGAGAACACCCCCGCAACGGAAAGTTCCGCCTCGCCAAGCGTCGCGTTCAGTTGCATCCTGTGACGGTTTCCCAAGGCAGCGCCGGAGTCGATTTCAAACTTCGCAGTCAATCTACCGTCTCCCCCGGACGGCTTGCGGAAATAGCGTCCACATTCCACAGACACCTCTTCGAGTGCGGCCTCCAAGTCCAGCGTGATGGTATCCTCGGTGGTTTCCAGACGGCACTGACCTTCCAGGTTCCCGCTGATACGAGTGTTGAGGTGGCTCTCGAAATTCGGGAATTGTTCCAGGATCGACTCGATCCGATGCACGCTGAACGTACACTCCCCTCGCATCGACGGAATCTTGGCGGGCCGGTTGTCTGTGAAGTGCAGCGTCCCCGCGGCAACGCTGATTCGCCCCTCCCCACTCGTCAGGTCCACGGTGAGATCCTCGATGGCGGGGTTGGTCTTGTGAAGCTTACCCGTAAGCTCGAGGCGCAGGGGGGACAGTGTGTTCTTCACGAACATCCCGCCCACCGTCAGCTGCGCTTCGGAAGGAATCAGGGCGCTCAGACCCACGTGCGTCTCAGAAAGCTCCCCTATGGACCACTTACCGTCGATCTGCCCCCCGAGCTCCGCCGTTTCGAGCAGGTCAGTGAACGGTCCGGGGAGACCGCGAAGCGACTCCAATTCGCGGATCTGCCAGCTTCCGTGACAGTTCAGTAGCCCGGCGATCTGGCGGATTAGCTTGCAGGATAGTTCTTGGGGTACTTGCTCAAGAAGTTCGATTAAGCGGCGCATGTTGCTCACGCTGCCGCCCACGCTGAAAGTGTTCCCGCCCAGATGAAGATGCGTCGCATCAGAGTCTACCACTAATTGCCAATTTCGCAGATCGAGGTTCGCTTTGAGGTCCATACTCAGCTTGCGCCCGGATGGTTTGATGACCCTGGCACCTTGCCGGATCGCGGCGGAGATTCCTTGGGCTTCAGCGAAGAAGGCAACGTTCTTTTCGTTGCAGCTGACCGAAATTTTCACTCCCAGCGGGCCGGTCACTTCCAATTGCCTCGAGAGTTGGGTCTGCCCGGTAAGCAGGGCGACCAGGCGAGACGGGCGGAGCTCTCCCTCCAGGTTCAGCGATCGAATCGCTTGCCACCCCCCTTCCCTCACATCGGTGAACAGCGACCCGCTCCCAGTGAGATCGACCCCGGGTAAACGGATACTACCCGAGAGTATGTCCAGATGCCTCGTGAGCGGATCGTACGTCGCCGTCATCCGAAAGCCCGCTTCCTCGATGACGGGCAGTTGCGTACCCGCGGCCGTAAGAACGTCGAGATCGCGAATCACCAGATTGCAACCGAACCTGTCGACCTCACCGCGACGGTTCATGCGGAGATTCAGAGAACCGCGGCACAGTCCCGCGAGGCGTTTGAGCGGGAGACCAAATACTTTCGGCAAGTAGAGTTGTTCCATATCGATATTGGCGAAGTTGAATAGCAGATCGGCTGCGGCGGGGTCATGGTCTGTCCCGGTGGCCACGCGAAGGCTCACCGGGGCGGGGCGATCCTGCTGATCCAAAACAGCCGATACGGTGACCCGCCCTAGTTTCTGCATGCGACCGGCGACGTATTCGGCGTCGCTGACGCGAACTTGCAGCATTCGATCGTGGTGTGGTAATCGGAGGGCAAGCTCAGCCCCGCGGACGCTGATGCGCTGTGCATCCGCGTCGAATCGTAGTGAACGCAGTGGGGCGAGATTAGTGTTTCCTTCCGAATCCACCTGCACGAAAACGCGAGGTGAGTCCACTTCCATCCACGCGATCCGCTTGTGGAGGAGAAAGTCCACAGGGGAGAGGTCGGCGCGGATGGTCTCGACGATCACCGCGTGTTCGTAGGAGAAACCACTCGGTGATGCGATGCGCAGTTGGCGTAGCACCACCCCCTCCGACCAGCTCAGGGAGACGTCGGCGATCTGGACGTCAACTCCCATTTGCTCGGACATCTGCCTGGTGAGGTATCCCTTGAGCAATCCGGTGGGCACCCAGAATGGCAGGGTAACGTACGCTCCGATCAGTCCTATACCGACAAGCGCCGTCACCCGCAGGATCCGCTGCCACCAAAGTCGTTTAGTCTTTCTTCTTCCTAGCCCGAACAACACTCCGTCACACTACCCTTTCCAGCGACAACGGGTGAAGGAGAAAATTTTACTCGCTCTGCTCCGATGGATGTAACCGGTTTTTCGGTTAAGGGGATATCTCTAGACGTTAAACCGGAAGTTGATCACGTCACCGTCGTGAACGATATAGTTCTTTCCTTCCAGACGGATTTTTCCAGCGGCCTTGGCGGCCTTCATGTCACCAGCGGCGCGGAGGTCCTCGAAGGAAACCGTTTCCGCGCGGATGAATCCACGAGCAATGTCGGAGTGGATTTGCTCGGCAGCAGTCACTGCGTCGGTACCGACCGGAACGGTCCAGGCGCGGGTCTCTTCGGATCCCACGGTAAGGAAACTTATCAGGTCCATCTTCTGATAGCAGGCTCGGATCAACCTCTCGGCGGCGGTTCCCGTCAGCCCCAGATCCGTTAAGAATTCTCCTCGCTCATCGGGAGGCAACTGGGCGATCTCCTCCTCGATCTTCGCTGATCCCCGGATACACGGAAGCCCACCAAGCTCTTGCGCTTCCTCGCCCAAGTCGCCCTCCGAGCAATTCAGAACCACCAGCATGGGCTTTTGGGAGAGGAAGGCGAAGCTTCTTACCAGTTTTGCCTGCGAGTCGCTTTCAATTGCCTCTGCGATGGGCTTTTCAGCCTCGAGCGTTTCGCAGAGCTTCTGCATCAGCTCCAATTCCCGCATCTCCTCGTCGTGATGGGCGGTAGGCTTTTTGAGGGACCCCTGAAGTTTCTCGATCCGGTTGGTGACCTGATCGAGATCAGCGAAGAGCATCTCGGAGAGCAGCTCCCCAACATCGGCGGCTGGATCGACTCGATTGCGATAGGCGGGAACCGAAGGATCGGTGAATCCGCGGACCACCAGGACAATCATGTCGCTTTGTCGCATGGCCCCCCAGTGCACCTGGGCGTGACGGCGCCCAGCGGGATCGGAGAGGTCGAAACCGGGTAAATCGATGAACTCCAACTCTGCGTGAACGGCCTTCTTGCGCTGATAGAGCTCTCTAAGCCACTCCACACGCTCGTCAGGAACCTTCACGACGCCCAAGTGCACCTGATCGCCGCGCGAGAGGTCCACGTGTGACCCACCCGCCTCTACCACCGCGGCGAAGAGCGTACTCTTACCCGATGCGATCGGACCAACCAGTGCAACGCGCATTGAATCACCCTTCCGAAGGACCTCGCAGTGGTATCAGAATCTTGCTTACCATCTCGTCGGACCTAAAGCAATCGCCGATTGCTGCGACACGCTCGATCCCACAGGAAGACCAAGCAAGGGATCTGCAATCTGTTGAGCTTGCCGGTTTTCATTGGAGCGAACCGAGGGAAGTTAGTAGCATGGACTTACTATGTTTACCGGAATTGTTCGACATGTCGGGATCGTTCGAGGAGTTCGCACTGAGCGTGCGGGGAAGCGTCTGGTGATCGACCTCGGTCCACTCTGCGAGGACCTCGGCGCTGGTGACAGCGTCGCCGTCTCCGGTGCGTGCCTGACGGTAACGGAAATATGCCCTCCGCAGGTAAGCTTCGGAGTCGTCCCTGAAACGCTTACGAAGACCACGCTTGGTTCGCTTGATGCGGGGGCGAGGGTCAACCTAGAGCGGTCGCTGAAGCTCTCGGACACACTAGACGGGCATTGGGTGCAGGGACATGTGGACGGTGTCGCGGAGGTGCGAGAGATTCGCACCGGTGGTGGGCACATCGTCACGCTCACAGCCGAGGGTGAACTGATCTGTCAGATGGTGCCCAAGGGCTCGGTCTGTCTTGACGGAGTCTCGCTTACGGTGGCGGATCTGTCCGCCAGTTCCTTCAGCGTCGCCTTGATTCCCGCAACGCTGGAGCAAACTACGCTCGGGTCCTGGAAGGTCGCCTCGAAAGTCAACGTGGAAACCGACGTGATCGGAAAATACGTGCGGCGACATCTTCAGCAACTACGTCTCCCACCCGGGGACCTTACGATGGAGAAGCTCAGGGATGCAGGATTCGCCTGAACAAAGGGCGAATTTCCAATGATGAATGTCTGTCGAAGCAGATGCACGCAGGACATCGGCCATTTGTCACTGGGCATTGGTAGATCATGGATCCGAACCGCCCGGCAATCGGAATTACGATGGGCGACCCCTGCGGAATCGGGGCCGAGATCATCGTAAAGGCGCTCAGCTCGGACGAGCTGCGCCGTCGGGGAAGGTTCGTCATCTTCGGGTTCAGCGAGCAGCTAACGTACACGGCCGACGCCCTGGAAGCCAATTTCACGTTCTTACGCCAACATCACGAAGACATCCATCGCTACTCATACGACATGGTCGTGCTCGATTACGACGATATACCCCTCCCGGCCGTGATGAAACGTGGGTCCAGCAAGGTCGGAGGGGGGGCGTCGATGGCGTTCTGCGAAGGGGCGATCTCCGCCGCCCGCAAGGGGCTCATCGACGCGATGGTCACCGCTCCGATCTCCAAGACTTCGTGGGAACTGGCGGGGTTCAAGAAATACCCAGGCCATACCGAACTGCTCGCCAAGAAGTGCAAAGTCAAACACGTGGCGATGATGTTCGTCGCGCCGCAATTGAAGGTGGCCTTGGCGACCATTCACCTGCCGCTGATGGCGATTCGGGATGTCTTCACGATCGGGTGCGTGTTTAATCCCATCGATCTCGCCGATAGCGCACTGCGAGAATGGTTCGGTATAGAGCACCCGCGAATCGCCGTCTGCGGGCTCAACCCGCACGCCGGGGAGGAGGGGAAGTTCGGGGATGAGGAGAATCGCGTGATCGCCCCGGCGATTCTCATGGCGAGCGAGGGAGGAATTGACGCGTCGGGCCCGCACCCGGCCGATACCGTCTTCCTCAAGGCCGTGGACGGGCAGTTCGATTGCGTCGTCGCCATGTACCACGATCAGGGGCTCCTCCCGATAAAGCTCCTCGCCTGGAAGGACGCCGTCAACGTCACCCTCGGTCTGCCGATCATCCGCACCTCACCCGATCACGGTACCGCCTTCGATATCGCCGGAAAGAACAAGGCGGATCCTTCCAGCATGATCGCCGCCATCAACCTCGCCATCGACCTCGCCAACCGACGAAGCGAAGTGAGAAACAATCAGACCGCCCGGTGATTATCGACGAATCGCGGTTTGACGAGGCTCCTGCGCTTCGGGATAATCATGATACTATGCCAAGGAAGAAGCTCAGAATGTCGCGAGTGTCACCCCTCCTGAAGACATAGCAGATCCGCCCCGGGTACCGGTAGCGACGGCCCCGCCGTCGAAAATGTCTTGAACCACCGGGGGTGGAATTTATAATCATTGGGCTGCCTACAAGTAGGTCCGTTGGCGGTGAGAAGGGATGAAAGTGGAATCAACTGCAACTCGTAACCTGAGGGGGACGGTCGGAAGGTGGGTTTTTGTATTCCTGCTCGGAGCGGTCGCTGGGTATCTGGCGGTCGAGTTGGTCGGTGAGGGCCCCCTCGCCGCCGCCCAGGTGACGACGGGCGCGAAGGCGCGTAAGGTCGTTGCTGTCGCGGGTCAGATCACCGGCGAGACCTACGGGGTATATCTTGTCGATCTGGAAGGTGGTATAATTGCCGTATACCAGTGGCTATCGGGTACGAAGAAACTGCGTCTGCTGGCGGCGCGAAATTATACGTACGATCTTCGGCTTGACGAGTACAATACCGAACCTTCGCCGAAGGAGATTCGTGGGCTTATTCGGCAGTCCCGGCGGCTTGGAGAAACCGAGCCACCCTAAATGCAGGAGCATGCTCCTATGGCGGAAAAGATGTATTTGAGTGAAGAGGAGGCAGCGGCAAAGCTGGCGACTACCACCGAGCAGTTAACCAACTATGCCCGCGATGGAAAACTCCAACAGTATCAGGACGGAGCAAGGAAGGTGTATCGGGCATCGCAGGTGGAGGAGTTGGCCGCGGAACTCGGTCAGGGCGATGCCGTGGAAATCGAACTGGCCGCCCCAGCCGATACATCTGCTGGCGGACCCTCCGGAACTGCCTCGGGTATCGAGAGCCCCGCACCACCGGGAAAGACCGACACGGTGATCACCTCGGCTGAGGGGATCAGTATCTTCGACGAGGAGGATCTGGATATTGAGGTGGCGGATCCGATGGCGAAGACGCAGATCGCCCCATCGCTGGAAGAGCAGATCGCCCTCGAGGGAACCGGGAGCGGATCGGGCCTGCTGGACCTGACGCGCGAGAGCGATGATACCTCGCTGGGGGCGGAAGTGCTCGATCAGATCGACATGGACAGCGCGGTCGCCACCTCCCTCGGTGAAGAAACCCCCGCGGAGGGTTACGCCCCCGCCGAACAGGTGTTGGTAGAGGTAGCCCCCCTCGAAGCCATAGACGCCGCAGGAGGTCTGTTCAGCGGGTTTATTGTAGGTATGACCCTGGTCACCATGTTATCGATGCTCGCCGTGATCTCAGCAATGTCCGAGCGGTCATCCGCACTGCTCGAGACATTGAAGAACCAACTGCTGATTGTGTTCGCCGCTGCGGTGGTTGTCGTTATCGCTTGCGGGGTGGTTGGGATGTTGCTGGGCAAGTCGATTGCGGCCCGGCAGGACGCCGTGCAGAAAACTACCTGAGGCCGCCTTGGGAAGTCGAGAACTAACAGTCCCCTCAGTGGGAACGGGAAAGGACCATTTTCCATGAGAACCTACCTGACGGTTGCGTTGGCGATTGGGATAACCCTGGGAATGCTTTCGATGAGCGGTTGTGTTTCCAAGGCGGACTACGATAAGGCGTTGGCGGCCTGTCGGCGGGCCAACGACGAACTGCTGAAATCCAAAGCGGAACTCCAGGCCGCCCGCGAAGAAACGGACCATGCAATGGGAGAATATGCGGGATCCGCGGCGAGCATGAAGTCAAAGCAGGCGGAGATCGATTTGCTCGAATCGAAGCTCGATGATCTCCAAAAGTCTTTCCTGGAACTTGAGGCGCTTTATGAGAGGACGCAGGAGGGCGACGTTCCTCCCCCGATTGGCCCGCTGGTCCTGCTTCCTGCTCGGGTGGACAAGGCCTTGCGCGAATTCGCAAAGGACAATCCGACCTTGGCGGAGTATCTGCCCCGCTATGGGATGGTGAAGTTCAAGGCAGACTTCACGTTTGATAAGGGCAGCGACGACATCTCCGCCGGTGCTATCAAAGCCCTCGGAAAGCTCGTGGATATTCTCAACAGCAAACCAGCCTCAAAGTTCCACCTGTACATCGCCGGGCACACCGACAATATCCCCATCAAGAAGCCCTCCACACGGCGGCGCCATCCGACGAACTGGTACCTGTCCGCCCACCGGGCCGTCGAGGTCCAGAAGCAACTGGTCAAGAGTGGTCTGGCGCCCGCTCGCATTGGAGTGATGGGCTTCGGCGAGTATCACCCCATAGCCCCCAACGCAGCGAAGCAGAAGGGCAACCCCAAGAACCGCCGCGTGGAAATCTGGATCGTTCCCCCGGAGCGGTTCCTTACCAAGGCCCCGAAAGCAGGGGCATAAGATTAGCGGAGAAATCCGCACTGAGGGGGTGCTATGAAATTGGTTCGACAGATTGGGTCGCTGGCGTTCGTGCTCGGGTTATTCGTTGCAGTATTCGCCGGGGTCCCCTGGCACGTCATCGTCGCTGATGATCCGCCCGTACCGTGGTGGTTAAGGATCGCAGTTTTCTGCCTTCTCGGCGGTATCCTTGTGGTCCTCCTGACACTGGCGCTCGAGCAAAGGAAATCCAAGAGAGCAGCAGAGGGTCCACCACCTACTGAGTCCGATCGCAAGGTCCTGCTGCTGAATTCCGCGGAGCTGCCTCACCGCCAGATCACGGAGATTCTCGGCCTCGTGCAGGGCCATACGGTATTCGCAATCTGGCTCGGTAAGGACTTATCCGCCATAGTCAGACTTATCCTTGGGGGCGAGCTGACTGAATATACGGAGATGATGGGCAGGGCTCGGGCAACCGCTACTGATAGGATGACCGCCCAGGCCGCCCAACTCGGCGCCGATGCCATTATCAACGTTCGCTACATGACCACCAGCGTCGTGGGCAGCGCGGCCGAGCTTTTAGTCTACGGCACCGCCGTCAAGCTCAGCGAATAGCCCGTCTATTCCTCTTACCTTGTTTTCCCGATGACCCCCACCCAGGGAGATTCGCGAGGGGCTGTAATATCCACAAGCTCACCGGGTGGTAAGTCCGCTTTGGGTCCCCACCCACCGGTATTCGCGTCGATCCAATGCAGGTGCAGCGGGCTCACCGCGTCGGTGAGGTCCAGTGAGATGCTACCCCCCCCGGGGCATGAACAGCACGTACTCCTCACCGGGTCGGGCGGCGAGGTAGGTACCGTTCTCCGCGCGGTTCGAGAGCAGTTCCATGTGCGGGGTGAGGTCCCAGAACCGCACGAGGGATTCGGCTCTCCGCGCGGCCTTGATGCACCCCTGGGCGATCTCGTTGAGCCCGATCCCGGCGGTCGGACGATGGAATCGCGACGAGGCGCACCCGCCCAGGAGATTCCGCCAGAACCGCTCCACCCCATCCTGCGGTGTCCCCGACCCCCAGCTTGTCTGACCGTCGGAGTAGATCTTGGTGTGATTCACCGGGCGGGAGACCGCCTGTCCCATCTGCTCCATGATCCACGACAAACGCCTCCAGTGGTCCTCCCCGAAGTTGCGGGAGTTCACCTGCGAGACGTCCAGGAAATCGTAGCTCTCCGGGTGATCGATCGCGATCCGAAGGGCACCGCAGTCTTCCGGTGCCCACGCCTCGTCGAACATGTCCGTCACGTAGACGTCGACACCGGCCTCCATCGCCCGCTGCTTGATGAACTGCATCCAGTGCTGCCCCCCCAGGTGACTTCCGTGGTGGTCTCGTTGTCCATGCAATAGAGCACGTTCCCGGCCGGTAGAGCATATGAGAGCAATCTGTCGACGAATCGCTCCTGATACCCCCGGAGACGATCGTACTGCGGGCGGTAGTTTCTCATCCCGGGAATCGTGTGGTAGAACGGATGCAGGTCTTGGGAGGGATGATCCGGATAGCGATCGGCGAGTCCGGTCTCGTCGCCCGTGTAGTTGACGTTGTTCGCAGGACGGTACGGGTGGCGAGCCCAGTTGTCCAGCCCCCTGACGTCGCTCAGATCGAACCGGTCCCACACCTCGATCTGCACGATGACGTCGCGCTCGTGCGTTAGTTGAAGCATCGTCTCCAATCGCCGCCAGTACTCCTCGTTCCACTCATCAAGATCATACTTGTCCCCGGGGACCTGCGCGTACGGGTAGACGTTCCCCGGATCACGATCGCTCATCGTATTGCGGATGTAGTTTCCCCCGACGCTGGTGAGCAGGTCGAGCTGCTCCTGGAGATCCGGAATCTGAAAAAGGTTGTCCTCGCGTGTCCCCCCCAGTAGGAGGACCGGCTCGCCCTTGTACTCCCAATATCTCGGGTTCTCACTCCACGGTTTGATTCGGTCACGTAGGTTCATGGTGCCTCCGTCCGGACGGCTGGGACCCGCTCAACTCGTAGAATCGTTGCTATTCGTGGATTGTCCCTTTTCGCCCCCTTCGTGCTCTCAGGATCAGGCGGATGGGGACTTCGGAGAAAGGCAGACGCTCGCGGAGCCGGTTGAGCAGGAAGCGCTCGTAATTCGCTGAGAAGCTCCGCAGGTTATTGACGAAGCAGACGATGGTCGGGGGGGCGGTCGCGATCTGCGAGGCGTAGAGGATCTTCGGTGGTGGTGTTCCTGCTTTGTGGGACGGTCCGCGAAGCTCGAGGATCTCGCGGATGGCGTCGTTCAGTCCCGCCGTCCCCACGCGCGTCCGCGCCTGGGTGAACAGGTCCTCCGCCAGATCAATGGTCTCCCTGACATTGCGGTTCTCGGTGGCGATAGTCAGCGAGATGGGTGCGTACGAGAGATGCGGAAACGTGCGGGCGAAGTAGTCCGCGTAATCTTCACCCATCGTCTTTCCCTCGGCCAGGTCCCACTTGTTGACCACCAGCACGACGGGTTTGAATTGTGCTGCGATAACACTCGAAAGCGTTTTGTCCACCTGCGAGATGGGAACGGAAGCGTCGATCATCAGTGCGACGACAACGGCCCGCCGGATCGAGCGCATCGCCCTGCGATACCCGTAGAACTCAACGTCATCGGCGAAGGATTTCTTCTTGCGGGCACCGGCCGTGTCTATCAACGTGAACGATCGCCCCTCGAGTTCCACGTTCACGTCCACACTATCGCGCGTGGTCCCCGGGGTCTCGTGGACGATCACTCGCTCCTGACCCGCCAATGTATTGATGAACGTGCTTTTTCCGGCGTTGCGCTTACCGACCACTGCAAGCTTCATTACGGTGGTGGGGATCGCTTCGGTCCCCGCCTCGCCCAGTGCGTCCGATACGGCGTCGAGCAGTTCGTGGATACCGCGGGAGTGCGTGGCGGAGATTTGCATCGGTTCTCCGAACCCCAGGCGATGAAGCTCCGCAGTCTCGGTAAGAATGTGTGGGAGATCGATCTTGTTGGCCACGAGTATGACGGGGCGGTCCTGGCGGCGGAGGCGCTCGGCGACGTGGCGGTCCAGGGGGGTCAGGCCCTCCCGCGCGTCAACGATAAACAGAATCAGCGCCGCCGCCTGAATCGCGTACTCGATCTGCGTCTCGACGTGTTCGGTAAGGGACGTGACATCCTCGATGCCCATCCCCCCCGTATCGACGAGTTCGACGTATTTCTCCTCTCCGGGCGCGCCCAGCGCGCAGGGAACGGATATGCGATCGCGCGTGACCCCCGGTGTGGGATCCACGATCGCGATGCGCTTACCGGTGAGGCAGTTCAGGAGGGAACTCTTCCCGACGTTGGGCCTACCCACAATCGCGATAATCGGAAGACTCATGATGTTGCTTTCGTCTATCTGGGTGGGGATCCCGGCGCGCCGGGACCACCGCGCATGTGCTTCGGACAATCTACAGCGCTGCCAATATCCCCCCGTCAACGTAAAGCACCTGACCGTTCACAAAGTCAGACGCCTCAGATCCCAAGAACACCGCGGGACGATCCGGTTACCAGGGTGCACCGCGACGTCAGATCAAACAGTTTCTCACTCATAAGCACCGCTCCCTGCCGGTCCGTATCTTATCGGCAGAGACAAAACGGTACAACACCCTCACTCTTACCCGTACAATTCACCCGAACAGGAGCGATGGGATGATGGAATTCGTCATAGGGTTCGTCCTGGGTGTTCTTATCGGGGCCGCCGTAGCGATAGCGGTGGGAATCGTCCGGGCGAGAAGCCAACAGACTCAGATGCGTGAGACGTTTGCCGCCCTGGCGGGTGAGGCCCTCGACGCCAATTCCCGCCGCCTCACCGAGCAAACCGCAACCGCTCTGGAATCCAAAAAGGAACTCATCGACCGGACAGTTGCGGCGATGAACGAACGCCTGGAGCAGGTCAGGCGGTTCCTCCAGCAGGTAGAGACCGATCGGAAGCAGGACCTGGGGCGACTGAGCGAGTCGGTGGCGTCCCTTTCGGCGACGACGGGAGATTTGCACAAGATGCTCGCAAGCACGCAGCGGAGAGGGGCGTGGGGGGAGCGGATGGCCGAGGATGTACTGCGCCTGGCCGGGCTCCAGGAGGGAATTAATTACACCAAGCAGACCACCGACCAGGTTGAAGGGCGGCCGGACTTCACCTTCAATCTCCCCAACAACCTGAAGGTCAACATGGACGTCAAGTTCCCGCTGGATCGCTACAAGGCCTATCTCGACGCCGAAACGGATGACGGCCGGGCTGCACAATTGCGGGAACTGACAAAAGCCGTCCGCGGCCATATCGACGACATCTCAAAGCGCGGTTACGTCGATCCGAAGGTCCCGACCGTTCCTTACGTCATCGTCTTCATTCCCACCGAGCAGGTCTACTCGCTCGTCCTGGAGGCCCAGTGCGACCTGATCGACGAGGCGCTGCGGAAGAAGGTGGTGCTCACCAGTCCACTGACGCTCTACGCGATGCTCACCGTCATGCGCCAAGCTGCCGAGAACGCCAACATCATGCAGGCCGCCGACGAGGTCATGTCGCTTCTCGGAGAATTCGATAGGCAGTTAACGAACTGGAACATCGAGTTCGACAAGCTGGGGCAGCAGATCGAGCGAGCAACTAAGCAGTTTCAGAGCGTTCGCATCACCCGAACGAACATGCTCCAGAAACCGCTGGACAAAATTGAGGAAATCCGCACCTCCCGCGGGTTACCGGAAGCGTAACTTTCAGAAGACGCCCCTTGAGCGCAGCAGGACCCCAGAGGCGAATTCGGCATCATTGCGACCCAGCGATGCTTCACTAGGTCCGGGATCGAATCCGTGCCGACACCGATTACACATGCATTTGTTTCCGTAGCCGTTGGAGGCGCTTTCTCGCGTCAGAAAATGCCCGCGCAATTCTGGATACTATCGATCCTGTGTTCGGTTTTCCCGGATATTGATACTATCGGGTTGCGTCTCGATGTGCCCTATGACAGCCTCCTAGGTCACCGTGGCTTGGCGCACTCAATACCGTTCGCTTTTTTGTTGAGCATTATGGTGGTTTCCGTGGGTTTCCCCCGGGTCAGACTTCTGACCAAGAAATGGTGGCGGCTGCTGGGTTACTTCCTTTTTGTGTCGGCTTCACATGGAGTCCTGGATGCCATGACTGATGGTGGATTGGGGATCGCCTTCTTCTCCCCCTTTCACCAGGCCCGATATTTCTTACCATGGCGCCCGCTTGCGGTTTCACCGATAGGACTTCGTCCTTTTCTAAGTCCTTGGGGTTTGAGCGTGATCCGAAGCGAGCTTCTCTGGATTTGGGCACCAGCATGTCTAATATGGTTGGGTCTGTGGCTACTAAGAAGGACCAGGAGAGAGTACACTAAAGTTGTTTCAAAGGCCCGGGACGAAAAACGCTGATTTCCCTGACCCAGGGTACATGCGCTCGTAGTTGATGAAGATGAAAGATATCAAACTGCAAGTTGCTTTGGATTTCGTAGAGCTTCCGCGGGCGTTGCAGGTCGCCGAGGCCGCCGTCGCCGGCGGGGCCGACCTGCTCGAGGCCGGTACCCCGCTGATAAAGTCCGAGGGCCTCGACGCCGTTCGCAAGCTCCGCGAGATGTTCCCGGACAAGACGATCGTCGCGGACCTCAAGACCATGGACGCGGGGCGCATCGAAGCCGAGTGCGCCGCCAAGGCCGGGGCGAACGTGATGACCGTCCTGGCGGTGGCCGGTGAGTCCACCATCCGCGAGTGCGTCGAGGCGGGTCGCCACTATGGAATCAAGGTCGCCGTCGATCTCGTCGGTGTGGACGATCCGATCGAGACGGCGCGGCGAGTTGGGGAGCTGGGCGTGGACTGGTTCGACGTACACTGCGCGATCGACGCCCAGATGCTCGGTGAGGATCCACTCGCCCTCCTCAAGCAACTTCGCTCTCAGACGGACTTGACGCTCGCGGTCGCGGGCGGGATCAACAGCGAAACCGCTGCTGCCGCCGCCTCCGCCGGGGCGGACGTCATCATCGTCGGAGGGGCGATAACCAAGGCGATCGATCCCAGACAAGCCACCGCCGACATCCGCAAGGCCATCGACACACGTCAGGCGGTTACGACCGAACTGTTTAAACGCGGAACCAGCGAGACGATTCGCAAGGTTCTAGAAAGCGTGCGGACGGCCAATGTTTCAATGGCCGATCACAACCGTGCTTCGCTGGGGCGAATCCGGCCCGTGATTCAAGGTAAGAGCATCTGTGGACCGGCGGTGACGGTGCGCACGATCCCGGGGGATTTCTCCAAACCCGTTCAGGCCATCGACGTTGCGGGTCCCGGGGATATCATTATCGTCGACGCAGGTGGGAAACCCCCCGCCATCTGGGGTGAACTCGCTACAGAGAGCTCGCTCAACAAGGGACTCGCCGGTCTTGTCGTCGATGGGGCGGTGCGTGACATCGCCGACATCCGCAAGTTGGACTTTCCGGTCTGGACAAAATTGGTCACGGCTCACGCCGGTGAGGCGAAAGGGCACGGTGAGATCAATCAGCCAATTGAAATCTCCGGTCAGCGGATCAACCCGGGAGACTGGATCCTCGCCGACGACGACGGAGTCATGGTGATTCCAAAAGAAAAGGCGGTGGAAATCGCCAACCGGGCTGCGGACGTCCTCGAGGCGGAGAACCGCATCCGTGCAGAGATCCGCGATGGGAAGTCCACTCTCGCCAGCGTGGTCAACCTTCTGAGATGGGAGAAAAAAGGAGGCGGGGATGCCGGATGAAAAATCACTCAAGGCCGCTGGCGCGGACCTGCTCCAGCGAATCGCCATCGCGATGGACAAGGTAGACTATTCCAGCTTCGTTAACCTTGGAAAGATGCTTCCGCAGGCGAGGCGGACCTTCGTGACGGGGGCGGGACGCAGCGGGTTAGTCGCCAAGAGCTTCGGGATGCGCCTGATGCACACCGGGCTGCCCGTGTTCATCCCCGGAGAGACCATCACCCCCGCCGCCGGTGACGGGGACCTGCTCGTCGCCATATCCTGCACCGGGACCACCGGATATACTGACTACCTCGCGCAGCGGGCCAGGAGCCTCGGCGCGAAGGTCATCGTGATCACGGCCGATCCCAATTCCCCACTCGCGAAGGACGCCGATACGGTCCTCACCATCCCCGCCGTCGCGGAAGACATCGTCCTGCGCGCAGCAGTCTTCGAACACGCCGCCTCCCTCTGCCTCGACGCCGTCTTCAACGTCCTCGCCGACCGCCTCAAGCTTGATATGCAGGCCTTCCACTCCCGACACGCCAACCTGGAATGAGCACCCAACCTCTCCACCTGCCCAACCGCCTGGAAACGTTCACCCACCTTGCACGAATACAGACCAGAGAGAGACTTTTCATTCCGTACGCGTGATATTACTCTTATGGACCGGGAGATGAAGAATGTCTGAATATCAACTGGGAGTGATCGGTGCGGGGAACATGGCTGAGGCGCTGTTGCGCGGAGTTATTCGAAGTAACGTTCTACCCCCCGCCAAGATCGTAGCTTCGGACCCGCTGCCCGCTCGGACGGAACTTCTGGAGTGCGATTTGAACGTCACGTGTGCAGAGGACAACTCCGTTCCCGCAGGGTGCCCGCACATAGTCCTCGCCGTCAAACCGCAACTAATCGGCGAGGTGCTTGCGGAGGTCGCCCCGGTAGTGCAGGAAGATGCGCTGGTCATCTCCATCGCGGCGGGTGTGACGACGAGGCGGGTCAACGAAGCCTTGGGAGGCAAAGCCCGGATCGTGCGCGTCATGCCCAACACGCCTATGCTCGTAGGCGCCGGGGTCTCCGCCATTGCCCCCGGGCCCAGAGCAACCCAAGAAGACGTCCAGTGGACCGTCCGGATCTTCGCCGCCGCCGGAGAAACGGTCGTCGTCGATGAGGAGATGATGGACGCGGTGACTGCGGTCTCCGGATCGGGACCTGCGTATTTCTTCTACCTCATCGAGGCCATGATCGCCGCCGGTATCGCCGAAGGGCTCACCCCGCAAGTCGCCGCAACGCTCGCCGCCCAGACCTGTGCCGGGGCGGGAAAACTCCTGATCGAGACGGGCGAATCGCCTGAAGCCCTCCGCGCCCGCGTTACCTCTCCGGGTGGGACCACCCAACGAGCCATCGAAACGCTCGACGCCGCCAGCGTGAAAGACAAGCTCATCGAAGCTGTCCGCGCCGCCGCACAGCGTTCCCGCGAACTGGGAGCATAGCGCGACCCTCAGCCAATCTCCGTCGGTCGATCCCCGGTCTGGAAGTGTGCGGGCTACTTCGCGAGGAATTCCTCGAACGCCCCACCGAAAAGCGCGCGTACGTCGCGTTTGATCTCCTCTTGAGTCGGGCGCCACCCAGCCAGGAACAGATCGCGATACTTATCCACCAGCACGTCAGCGACGATCGTACGCGTGTGGGCCCACTTGTAGATGAGGTGGTCCAACACGCGCGCATCGCTGTGCTGGGCCGTGAAGGTCGCACCGAGCAGCTCGAGCCTCTCCCGCGTCATCTCCTCGATGATGCTCGGATTGTTGCAGAACCACCAGCACCCGAATAGATGCAGGTTCCTGAACTTCCTCGCGGCCACGCACAACTCGTGCTGGTTGACCCGTGAGAGCATAGTGATGAGGAATTTGTTGTCGCTGTTACTACCGCACAGGGAGGTGACGGCGGTAACGTCGGCGATGCCCACGGCGTCGCCCCCGTCGTTGAGGATAGGATTCACTTGCTTGCGCACTCCGATCATCAGCGCTATCGAGACATTCACATCCCGAGCAACCGGAAGGACCACCTCGTCGAGTATCGTAGTGCTCGCGTCGCGTACCGGGTAGGCAAACTCGGGGGGGAGGGAGGCGGCGAGATAGACGGGGTTCATCTTCTTCGCCCAATCGGTGAGGAATCGCCTCGCCTCTGCGAAGCCTTTTCCGTCGGTACCCGCCTCGTCGGGGGTCTCGTACCCCGTGTCCCTCATGGTTTTCGCCGCCTGCGGCCAATCGAGGATCAGCGTATCGATTCGCAGTGCGGGTTTGAGATGGTCCGCTCCTTGGGCCCCTGAGTTCCAGTGCTCAGCTTCGGTGGGTTGGAATGGATCATTGGTCATGACGGCGTAGTCGATGTTCGCGATCTCGAAAACCTTGCGCATGTACTCCTGTTTGTTCTGAGCGGCGAAATATTCGCGGGCGCCATTGAGGTCGCGGTCAGTGACGTCCAGACCGAGCCTGTTGAGAACAGTGATTACACCGCGGGCAGCCTCGCTCAACGCACCGTGTTTCAGGAACACGTGCTCCCACACCAGATCGGCCTGGGTGGTCTTGGGCATCTTCCAGAAGGCCTCCGGTGTGAGTTCGCGGGGGGCTACTGTGAAAAGCTCCGCCACCAGGTAATGGTACGTCAGCAGCTCATCGACGCCCCATAGCAGCAGTTCACCGTGTGCGGGTGGAAAGAGGTGCGTGTGAATGTCGGTGGTGGCGACTTCGGAGACTTCCCGCCGCACGGTTTGTTCAAGTGTGGAAATCTCCATTATCACGCCCATCTAGATCTCCTCTTAAACGAAGAAGAATACCATTATTCTCACGACGAGGAAAGGGACGGATCGCCAACTGACGGATCAGGCGACCTCGTCCTGCATCCTGGAACGAAAATAACGATGATACGCGAACGATCCGAGCAGGAAGATTAATCCCACCCCGCCTAGTGCAAGGATGCGGTAGATGGTCTCGACGGCGGCCATATCCTTGAGGAGAATCTTGATGAGGGTCACACCGAAAATCACCAGCGCCAGATATCGCAACGAGGGGCGCGACGCGAGAAATCCGATCACGAGTATGATCGCCGCATACAAGGACCACCAGAGCGAGTAGCCCATCTGGACCGCCTGGGCGGGATCTGCCCACTCTTGCGCGGAGGATTCGGAGGCGAAATAGCGGTCGATCTCAAAGCTGCCCGCCCAGCAGAAGGCGATGGCGGCCAGGAGCGTCAAGAGCGTGCGAATCCTCGCTCTGAGTCGCGCAAGCGATGGATCCGGAAGGCATCGAGGGCCCAGGAAGTGGGCGAATGTGGCGATAGCGGCGCTCAGTGCGACCCCCGCCGCCATCTGCCAGTTCATCAGCACCGACACGTCGGTATCTGCCCCAAATTCAAGGCGGCAGTAGAGGGTATCGTGCATCATCCACTTGGTAAGCGTCACCACGAGGAGAAGCATTGCCCACACCCAGGACCACTCGCTTCGTTTCCATAGCGCCGCCACTCCCACCACGGCAGCCAGGGCGAACCACCACCACGTCGTTGCGTCGGTGGGAAGTTCCTGGGACGTGATGATTGCGAACAGCAGCGCCGCACTGACCAGCAGCACCGATCCCAACGTGACCTCCGCGTTTTCCGAAAAGAGAGTCTTTCCGGCGCGAAGGAGCGCGGTTGCGAACAGCAGAGAAAGCGTGAGAACCACCGCCAGGACCAGTGCGTAACTGATCTCCACCCCCAAGGGTGTGAGAAGGACTTTTGTTATCTGCGGATCTGTCGGCAGTTCGACTGTCACGTAATGAATAATCCCGAGGGCGAGGACGATGGGCGACTTGATCAATAGGAGTTTGCTCCTCAAGCGGCGGGCGAGAAACATCGTCACCACACCCTGAATCGCCCAGGCCATGGTGACGGAGGCGTGATCAAACTGGACGGGAATCGCCAGTGTAATCAGCACGAGCCCCTGGCCGAGGTATCCATATGCGAGCTTGCGGTGATCGGGGAGGCGGCGGAGAGACCACGCGAGGATCATCGCGGCGATACCAAGTGCGGCGGTGTAGGTCACCATCCATGGTTGATAATCATCATGCAGGAGAAGGTAGGTGGCGGTGTACATTCCAGCGGTCGCGACGGCTGCCAGTGCAGCATCCAGGAACTCGACCGTCGCGAGGCGCCTCCACCAGGCGCGAACGAGAACATCCCCCGTCAAGAGCCCAAACGCTACCCAGATCCATACCGATCGCGCGAACGAGGCTTCGCCGGACCAGACGTCCGCGTCGAGGACTACCGGAACCAATCCCAGAATGGTCCACCCCCAGAGGGATATGCGAACCCAACTCCATCGGCGCAGCAGACAGATTCCCAGTACCGCTGCGTTGAGGAGTATTAGCTGCATCGCGTAGGCGCTGAGGGAAAGATGGGTCCGCATCAAGACCCAAGCGATAACCGCCGCCAACCCCGTTGCCCCCAACATCATTGCGTTCCAGGGTGTCCATTCTCGTGCGCGGGCGATCAGGACCGCCGCGAGAACCAGCGCGAGAAAGCCCCAGGCGTATCCGCAGATCGCCCCCGTCGCCCATGGTTGGAACAACTCGCCCAGGTGGAACATGACCACCAGTATGGCGACCACCATCGCGATGAGCGGAAGCGGGGTCCATTTCCTCCATATGGCGAAGCCCAAGACCCCCGCCGTGAGGACAAGCATCTGGATCGCGAAGGGGTGGAGATATTCGAGCCCATCGGCGGTTTGACCAATCAGCACGCCCAATCCCGCAGCCGCCGAGAGCAGCACGAACCCACCCAGCGATGCTTCCACGCGCTTGAGGAGTATCCCGACAACCGCGTACCCTGAGAGGATAGCGCCCAGCGCCCAGCCGAACGCAAGTGTCCGGGCGAAGGCGTCCGGATCGTAATGCTTCTCGCACCACAAGGCGAAAAGGATCGCGGTGCACGCCACCGCAAGAGGACCGAGGACTCTCCATCGCAGCACCATCCCCAGCGTGAGGAAACCGGCGGTGACCAAGAGCATGTAGCTCATCAGGAAGATCTGTTGGTTTTGGCCGGTGGACAGCAGGATCGGTGCGGCGAAGGCCCCCAACAGAGATATGATCGCGGCGAGTTGAAGTCGCGATCGCAGTGAGAGCCCTGCTCCTACCAGCGTCACGAGGGACATGAGCGCAAAGGCCGGCGCCGCGTCGATCAATTGATACGTTCCGTTCGGAGAGGCAACGTAGACGGTGTGATACAACCAGACGATTCCCAACGCAAATAGCCCCGCCGCGAAGTATCGCATCTTCTTCCGCAAGGACCACTCCGCAGCGGCGAGTACGAGAAGCGCCCACACCGCGCCCATTAGCACGCGAACGGCCGGATTGATCCATCCTTCCCGCAAGGCGTACTGGTAGAAGAACACCCCCGCCGCCAGCAGCACCACCACACCGACGATCAGCAACCATTTTGTTCCGATCATCTGTTCTAAGGTGGGCCTTGGTTTGACCTTCCTTTGCGCCGCTGCCGCCGAATCCAATCCCGCGAGCAATTCCGAGGCACCGCCCTCAAGAATCGGTGCGGGCTGGGCTGAACTCGCAGGTTCCGATTGCAGGAGGATGGGGGGCTGCGGGGGTGCTTCAGGGATGTTCACCACCGGTGGAGAGGGTGGCGGGGGCGGGGGGGGGGAAGGCGG
>SDBT01002929.1_pt1 | contig 29763 bp, 38 predicted proteins | sample 2277101 | NCBI WGS metagenome assembly SDBT01 (sample SAMN10404973, study PRJNA504765) | marine sediment metagenome | isolation source: marine sediment core GS10_PC15, 103 cmbsf | place: Arctic Ocean: Southern Knipovich Ridge | collected 2010
ATGTTCCTCTCGGATTACTGTGCTTGGTAAAGCGCAAAACTATATCTAGAGAGTTATGGATGCTGGTGGACCTACTGCTTCAACTGCACCACAAAGAATTAAGACTTGGGGAAAATTAGCAAATAATGCACAGACGACCTCGATTCAAATCCTAAATCCTTTAGGTGCTGGCGACTTTGGTATAGGTTCTCAAATGCAAGTGGCAACAGCAACAGCAGAAGGAGTGGCAGTCGGTGAACTAGGATCTTGGGTTGAACTTGGTAGGACTAAACTATTCAGTGCTGGTGATACTGTCGATGTAGCAAACCTACCAAATAAGAAATATTACATGCTTCTAATAGATACGCCAGCATCTGGTAGCCTTGCCTCAAATATTCGGTTTGGTGTCGGAACTGCTGATGCAGGCAATAATTATGCAAGCAGAAGAGAGGATAATAATGTTGAAAATACTGTCAGTTCAACCAATCGAATTATTCTACAAGCACTCATAGGATCAACACAAGGAAGATTTGGAGTTCATTTAGTTTCTAATTTAGCGAATAAGGAAAAACTCCTTCAAGGAGATGATATGAGAAATACTGTTGGTACTGCTTCTGCACCATCTCGAATTGAGGACACTGGAAAATGGACAAACGTTGCTAGTGCTCTTGATATTATTCAGTATGTAAATACAGGTGGAGGTAATTTTCCTATCGATACGGAAATGGTCGTATTGGGTTGGACACCTAACGATTCTTCAACCACAGAATCAAACTTCTGGCAACCATTAGGTGAGCAAGTATTAACTGGAAATGCCGATAATATGGGAGTTTTAATTTCACCGAAGAAATACTTATGGCTTCAATGGTACACAAGTGCAACTGGTACAGTTAGGCAAAACCTAACCTTCAATGGTGATACTGCTGCAAACTATGGAAGAAGGTCAAGCGTAAATGGTGCAGCCGATGTTGCTTTAACGAGCCAGACCTCTATTCAGGCTTGGGCACTACAAACTAATCTACAATATTTCTACAACTGTTTTATTAGAAACGTTGGTACTCGTGAGAAATTCCTTAACGCTAAGAATGTAGAACTTGGGACAGCAGGTGCAGCGACTGCACCACAAAGAGTGGAATTTACAGGAAAATGGAGAAATACTGTAAGTCCTATCGTAAAAATTGACATAGATAATGATAACACAGGCGACTATCTCGCTGGATCTTTCATAAGGGTGTGGGGACATGACTAGAAAGTGGGCACGCTGGGACACTAATACTCTGCTATCGGCTGCAGCTCAACTTATTCTAAGTGACCAACTAACAAGCCAAACAGGAAAGGAAATTCTACAATATCTGGCTCACGACTTTGCTACGGGTGGTACGATTCTTAATAGACAACAATTCAATGGAGATACAAGTGCCGTATATGCTCAACGAATATCCCTAGACGGTGGTTCAGATATTGCAATAGGTAGCACTACACAAATCAACTGGGATCTTTTAGGAGTTAGTACAGCAGACCATTTTATGAGGAATTTTGTAGTCAATATCCTTGCTGAAGAAAAACTTGGTTTAGGTCATTCTGTTGGTAATAATGGAAACGGTGCAGGAAATGTACCTAATAGAAGGGAATCCGTTTTCAAATTTGTAGAAACTTCGGCTCAAATAACATCTTCCCGATACTTTGACGATGGTGGTACAGGTCAGTTTGATACCGATACAAACTTCACAGGCTTTTCAGTAATAGATCAAGCCATAGCAAGATTCGCCTCAATGCGTGAAGCATTTGATCCTCTTACATCAAACACTAATCAGCACTTTAACGATTGGTTTAGTGGTGCAACTCTTGATTCTATTTGGAATGTTTCGCAAATAGTGGGTGCGTTTACTGCTGTTATGGATGATACAATAAATGGAGGACTTCTTATGACATCAGTTGGAACTGGTTTTGGCTCGATTGACTTTAACGAGATCCGACCATTTAACCATCTAGGAAGTGTGGCAATATGGCAAACTCAAAGAATTTCGACAACCGACCACCAAGATTGGTCAGGTATGGCAGGCAGTATAACAGGATCTGTTTTACAAAAAATCATTGCAAGAAATGCAACAAATCAAACATTTATTGATCTAGTAACTGGTGATGCTTCTGTCAGCAACACTGTATCTTCAACAGTTCCAGAAAATGAAAATCTAAATGTCTATAAAACAGAATTAACAGCAAGTGATGGACTACTGACGATAAATGGAAGTTTGGAAGCAACCAGCAGTATGAATCTACCTACTGTTAAACAACAACCGTTTTGCCTAGTTGATAGTTTAAGTGGCGTTAATAAAACTTCGAGGACTCTAAGATGTGAGGCGTATAATACATGAGTGTAGAGGCAGTTAGGAAGGATTCTATTTACGAATATCTTAGTCCATTAAGTCACGTTCAAGGACAGCACATGATGGATAAATTTGATGGTGATGTTCTTAATTCGGATAGGTGGGTGACTTTCAATATCATTGGTGCGAATACCTTTGCTATGAGAGATGCTATTAACGGTGGTTTTCAAATTACAACGCCAGCAGTTATAGGAAATCGAGGTGGAATTGACTTTGATAATATTCGGCAGTATGATCCTTTTAGTTCAACTGTTATCCAATATGCTACTGCTATCAGTGGCACGGGTGTAATTATAGCTGGTGGTCTAGGAGTTAGCAATCCAGATTTTGGCTCTAGTCTAAGCGAAAGGTCAGGCTATCGAAGAAATACTATCAGTGGATTCTATGACCAAAATAATTCTGATGGATCAACATCATCCTCGGCAGATACTGATGTTGCAGTAGATTTAGTACAACACAGACACCAAATTTATCTAGCAAATACCTCTCATTACTATACCATAGACGGAGTTTTGAAAGCTTCTCTTAGTACAACTTTGCCAAACGATCCGATGCAACCTACCTTTATGGGCTGGACTAATACAGCAAATTCAGCAACAGGTTCAATTCAATCATGTGAGGCGTACAACTATTGAGTTCCTTTGAATCTGTTGCAGAAATAACAACTGATCCTACTGTCTTATGGAAAACAAGAAAGTGGCACTGGATGAGTGGTGATTCATTACCAGTGGACTTGAACGTTACTATATCAGGTAGTGGTTCTGTTACTGTTAATGATAACATAAACGGAGGCTATCTTGTTACAGCAGGATTCGGTGGGCCCGAACTTAATTACAATCTTATCCGACACCTTAATTTCGCTGGTTCAGTATGGTTAGGAGAAGTTCAATTAATTTCTACAACTGCTCAAAACGCTTTATGGGGAATGACAGCAGTTAATCGTTTATCAGCAAACTTTAACGGGTTTATCGCTGGAAGTTCAACAACACCTTCGCCAACAAATTGGAGAAGCACAGTCAATGATGGAGCAACTAATAATGCCATAAACTCATCTGTTGCTTTTGATGCTCTTATTCATAGCCATAAACTAGAATTGACTGGCTCTAACGGTACATACAAACTTGATGATATTCTACTTAATACTCACACAACAAATCTACCTACTACTGCAATGCAACCGATAGTATATCTTGATGGTGTTACTAAGAATTATAGAATCAGGCAGATGGAGGCTTACAATACTTGAATCAACCTAATAGGAATAAAACAAAAAAGTTATGTTTTAGGTTCGATAATATACCTCGTGAAATTATCAACCAAGAACTCTTTAGACCTACACAGATTATGGTTGGATCTCGACCTGTGCCTCATGTCTTTGGAAACTCGACTTGGATATCTGATCCAATCTTCCGAAATATCTCCTACTGTCAAATTGTCTTTGCTTCATCAGATGAGGAGAAAGTTATGCGAGTTATTAGAAAGTATGGAGGGGCAATCGTCCCGATTAGAAAGGATCTCAACCAGTGGGGAATAGAGGAAACAAACCAAACCTCTAGAGGAAAAACCTTTAACATTGAGATGGTGAATGAAAATATATGCAAGTAGAAGGCAAAGGCAGAGTTGGAGAAACAAGTGGCAACCTGTTTATCAAATACTATGGCACACAAAACGCAGATGGCTCAGTTCCTACTAAGGTGGTCGTAATGATTTCTGATAAGACAAATACAGAGGCTTATGAGAATATGGCAGAGCCTGCTTTTAGACAGAAGATTGACGACATTATTAATTTTACAAGGATCTTTGGGAGTGCTCCGACTTTAGACGAGAATGGTATGCTAGATCCACCAAACCAAACCTACACGCCTGACCCTGAATACGATGCAATTTGACAATAATATTTCAGCAGACGACTAGAAAAAACCAAATGTCAGTTACCAAGTTTATTCGAGATATGCTAGCCAATCAAGGTGTGGATTTTACAAATTCTAGAATTGCTCTTTATGTTGATAGACTAGATTGGACTAAAATAGACCGACTGACAATAGATCCTGATCCTACTAGTGCAGAACAACGTGATATTCTTGAGGAATTTCCCTATTTGCAAAAGGGCGAAGTAACAGCAGATACAAGGTAAATACCTTTAATTAATAAAATTAGAAAATCATTATGCCAATTTTTCATGGGCCACCGACTGCACCTGAAACTATATTTGACGACCAAATCTTCGATACCTTACCACCACCACCCAACCCAAGAATAGAAACTGGTGATGTATTCTTTCACGGAACAGATGGAAATGTGATGAGACATGAAACCGAAGGGAGTGTATTCGCAGGTCGATAGATATGGCAGAGTGGGTTTACATTGAAGGCGAGGATCAATATACACAGACCTTCAAAGCATTTGAAGGAAATCAACGAGTGGACTTAACCTCTTTTATCAATCCAAGATTATTCATTCAAAGTTCAGATGGTACAACAGACTTTCCAACTGGTGGTACATTGATTTCAATCAGTTCAAGTGAGAATCTATTTCAGGTTCCAGTAGCAGTAGGATTTATGCCACAGACCGAAGGCTTGTTTATCTGTACAATCCAAGTCACCGAAACTGGTGGGCAAGTAAGATATACCTTTGAGTTCAATTTAGAAGTGAGGTTGAACAGAGCATCATGAGTGAAGATAAAGAAGCACCTTATGTATCAAGTCCAGCGACTGGTTATTCTACACTTAGACCTATCAAGAGGCTGTTAAACATCGAGGACTCTGTTACTGCTACTGATTCAAAAATACAGGATAGAATGAAGGAGGCTGATTCCTATATTGATAATCAAGTAAATCTACACGCCATAACACCAATAGACAATCCAGATGAGGAATTGAAAATGCTAGCCAATGATTTAGCTGCAGCCAGCTACAATTATTGGCAGACACCAATCAAAGATAGGTCTGTTGAAGGAATAAAACAGTGGGAGAAACGAGTGCAAGAGCACATCTTAGCCAATTATGGTAGGAAGAATCCAAATCTTTTGACTGGTGGAGAAACTTTCTTGAATACTTCTAGAACTACTGGTTTCGAGTAATGGTAGCATCAACAACTAATCTTAGAGATTTTTTTATTGCTAACTGGCGTGGAGTTGGTACAGCTATTACCACTGACCGAGTAGATATTGTACCATTTGTAAATATGAAGGAAATCGTTACCATTTACGACAGACCATTAGTTGAAGGTAACGAACTTGCAAAAACTATTGCCATAGATAAGGCAACACTGGAAGAGCAAGAAGGTCTGTTTGAACACCCTAACTATACAGAAGTCTGGGACGACTATTACATTGAGGTAAGGTATAGAGTAAAAGATGTTCAGGGTATTGTCTATACACAAGCAGAGTCCGACATACAGGAAATAACCCAAGAGGTTGTAAGGATTCTAAAACTTAGATTTAATCCAGCGAATGGAGTTGGCACATATTTTAGAACTAGAAACGACTGGCAGATCCTAGACCATAAAGATGGCTTTCAAGTTGATCTTAGAAGGCGATTAACTGTTAGACTTTGGCAACTAAAGAGTGAGGAGCAGGAGGTTTTTCTTGGCTATGCTGGAATACTAACCTTTGATGTTTCAGAATCAGAAGGCGACAATCCACCAGCAGGTGATTATATCTATACAGAGTTAAGGAACGTAACCATCGAGGAGGGATTCGCCCAAATTCCTAGACTAACAAAGGACACATCTAAAGGAGCAGGTGTCCCACTTCTTACTAGAGGGCAATTCAGAGGTTCTTTTACTGCCTTACTATCTGCTAAACGATCCGATGTTCACCAGAACGTTTCTCCTACAACCAACCAATTATCTCAAATAGGACAAGTCCAACAAGTTGCCTCTATAATTGGACAGGTTCCCGAAGTAGCATTTATCCATGCGACAGCTAACACTGAAACTGTGCCAGTTACACTAAATACTACATCTTATTTCCGAGTGGAGAATATTAGAAAAATAGATGGCGATGCAGAGATTCTACAATACGAACTTCGTGGCAGACTAACAAGACCAACGGTGTATAATCTAACATGAGTGGCGTACAGGAAGAATTTATTGATACTCAAGATGTTTCCCTAACTAATGTTTCTGACGGTATTACCTATACTCAACTAGAAAATGTTAGAATCTCTATAAGACACTCACCATCAATGCACCAGCTAACAGATGATACGGTGGACAAAAATTTCTCATTAGCAGACGCAATAATCGAAGGCGATATTATTGCAACCAGTCAAGAACTCGGACTGCTAAAGACTTTGAGTACAATGATAAATGCCCAGTTACCGATTAGAAGTTGGCAAGTCGTATTTTTTGACCAGTCGGGAACTGTAACAGGCTATGTTGGTGATGGATTCCTAGCTGTATTCGAGCCAATAGATTCAGGAGAATCATCTGTAACATGGCATTTCGTTCTTCAAATGAGGGCATTAACATGACACTTGTAGATATTATGAGACAGATGATTGAGGAGGCACTATACGGTGCTTCAATATCCTCTGCTGGTGGAGATTCACCAAAGAAGAATTATGTTTTTGCTGGTACAGTAAATATCAATCCCGTAGATTTTGAGGAGGTCGTGAATAGTGAAATGGAGTCCTTCATACAAGAGAGATTGCCAACTGTTATCAAAGAAAATGGCGAGGATATTAAAAAGAGCATACTAGAAGATCCACAATTTAGACAGGCGATAGGTCTGTTTCGTGGTGGCCCAACTGGAATGGTTACAAATCTTCTAAGGGTTGCTGGTCCAGTTTTTATTGCACTACTAGCACCTAAAATGGCAGAAGCAGTTTTAAAATGGATAACTCGCCCAGGTGGATTTTTAGACTTAAGATTCAAAAGAGTTCTAGAGGACGAGCAGAATGCTTTCCTATCTAGACAGACTCAATACAATACCCAATTAGGATTTAGGCAAGTAACGATTCAAAGCGTAGCAGGATTTAGAAATATCAATGGTATAGGTAGCGAAAACAATCTAAGGCAAATTAGAGAGGGTGGAACAAATGGAAACAGACTTGCTATGATTGACATAACAGACCACTCAAAAGGACTGTGGGATTAATGTCAGATATTATTTTCAGGTTTACAAATAATGGCGATACGATTGGTGGACTTGGGCCAACTGAAAAAATAGAATTTAATTTCACTGGTCTAGTTCCCGATTCAACAAGCAGGCATACAGTTACAGGATTTCATGCTACTAGGGACACCAACATTCACCCAAATCCTAGAAGGGTATTAGACCAGATTCAAGACTCCTTATTGGGTTACATTGATGTTAGAATCTCTGGGTATTTTACTGGACACGCTACAACATTAGGACCAAGAAACTTATGGAACTGGTTAGTAAGTGCTGCACAAATACCTAACTTTGAAGTTGGTAGATTCGGTCTGCAAATAGATTCATTTGCAAATGGTCTAGTAAGTCTAACACCAGATAATTCTCCTAACACCTTTGGCTATATCCTCTATGATGTGGACGTACAGGACATTGAAGAGCCTCGTGATGAAGTTCCATTTACTGCCAATCTTTATAGAAATGGTGTCATTGCTGAAACTCCATGACATTATTTATTTATCAAGTTATCCATGATCCAGGTGGAACTCCTGTTGATATTACCGAATTTGTTGAAAGAGTTGAGGTCGTTGAGATTGGAACAGGAGAAATAAGGAGTGCTAAGATCCGAGTCAATGCACAGTTCGGTAGATTTGTTACGAATGATTTTGGTGGTACACTTCCTATCTTTGACGAGTTCCAAAAAATTCAGATAACTATAACAGACGAAAACAATGATCTTTGCGATAATGTCTATGAAATAGATAACCTAAAACCCCTACAAAACACCCAGCAGGGCACTGTCCAAGAGGTTGATATGCTAGGTCAGGAACAACATCTGTTAAGAGTTCCATTTTCAAAACCATTCTTTTTTGAATCAGCCTTTAATGTAGTAAGGGATATATGCGATTTTTATAACGATCCAGACTCTAAAGGACTTGGACAGCCTATCATTAGTGGTCAGGGTGCAGACTTTGATGATAGTGGTGGAAATGATATGCCGAAAACCACAGCCAATGAATATACATTTCACATTACCGAGCAGAAATGTTACGAGGGTTTAATTTCTACTTTAGACCGAATGGGATCTTCTGTTGCAGCAGGAGGTGCAGGAGATTTTTTCGATATTAATTTCATTACCGATACTTCTGATGTTACCTTTAACACAATAGGAGTTCAGATGTTTTCTTCTGGCAATCACCCAGACCAATCTTTGCCAATCATTACCATTGACGATACTCTGGCTGTAAATCCAGGTGAAGAGGAGGGTGGAATTGAGGCTACGAAAGGAACTGTAACAGGAACTTGGGGCACGGATTCTTTCGGAACCATGCCCTACGAAAATTCAGATTTTCAGGGAGCACTAGAGGCTTGGAACTTTTCACCAAATCATATCCCAACAGAGTTTTATGCCTTTGAATCAATAGTTAAGATCCCTAGTTCTGCACCAGATGCAGAGGGTGATAGGGAACACTACAAAGTAAACAACACACTTGGTACAGTAACACAGCCACCTAGTGTAGATTGGGATCAATATTTCTTTTCAGACTTTCTTAGTAATGAGGTCGGAATGGCTGTTAGCCAATATTCCAAGTGGACACGCCTAAGAGATGAGGAATGGCAAAATGGTTGTGCAAGTCCTGACGGTTCTCAAGCTGGTCTAGCATTACCAACCTATGATAATGTCGCAGTCTTTGATTCTAACCTTGTAGTTGATGATCTGAATTTCCTAAGAACTTGGGTGGATATTAGGGCAGTCGATGTTTCTGCAATTCCAGGTGAGTATTTCTACACAGGTGTAGCAAGTACAACGAATCTTTATCGTACTTTTAGAATCCTAGTTGATACGAATATTGGTGTACCAGTTGCACCCTTAGACAATCCTTCTTTTGCGAATAACGTGGTGGAGTTCTCTGGGCCACCTGATAATGTTTTCACATTAAAACGAGAAATGTTTGATGATAATTTTTGTGCTATCATTAACGAGGGCAGAGTGTATGAACTAGAGAGTGGAGTATGGACAGACAAGACAAGTGAAAACCAATTCAATGACTGCTTCCACCCACTCGCTTTTCTTTTTAGTACACTAGGATTTAATGATAAGTTAGACGGTGCAGGTGGAACCTTTGGAGATGATTCTGCTGTCAGGTTTGAATTTTCTTACAGCCGACAGGACTTCCTAACTGGTACGTTTAACCAGCCTAGTTATTACAGGTCAGGTGCTTGGGCTTGTTTCAGATTCCCATTCCCTCATAATCGGTTTAATGGTGTTAGTGAGGTTGGATTCCTTTATGGTGACCGAAACTCACCCTTCGTTAAGAAGGAACCAGCAACAGTGGACACCAGTAATATGCACTTTGCTTCAGATGGCAAAATAGGCTATAACCATACAAACGCAGAGGATCTTGGGCCATTAGATGAACTTGTTTTCAAGACAAGATTCCAGTGGAGACAGAATGCCGATGGTTCAGGTGGTCTAATTCCTAGAGGTAATTTGCCTTGCCGATGTACTCTTTATGATAGTGCTGATAATGTAGTAGTTCAAGATTTTACAATATCATTCAATGATTTATGGGAAGAAATTAGACTACCGTTAAGGGATTTCCAAATTTACAGGGCGAGAACACCTTGGGCATTGGGAGCAAATGTTCAAAACGTATTCCTTCAAAAGTTAGAGATCCTTAACGTATTCCAGTGGAAGAATCTCAATATGATTTCATTCCAATGGCAAACACCCTACGATGATGAAGGAAGATATGCAGCGTGGTTCCAAGCAGGCAAGATAGTGCCAGAATTACAAGAGCTTAACAACCTTACTGGTCTTATTGTAAACGACTTTAACATAAAATGGGACTTCGATTTATTCGAGTTTTCAAAACCACTGTTATCATTAACATCTCCAATCACTGGAGCAGGAGAAAGGGCTATGTTCCCTGACTTTTTTGAAGAGCCATTCATATCTAACAAGTTTCAACTAGACCAGTCCAATATAGCCAAGCGAGAAGTTTCACTGTTTAGACACTGGCAGTATGATATAACTACGACTGGAAGATGTGATTTAAAATTCGGCTATTCCTTCTTTTTAGAAAATAGTGCTTTGGTAAATCGAGCAGATAGAAATGCAAGTCCACCAGATGCAAACAACGGTGATCCCAATACCATTAAGCTAGTAGTGAAAAGAATAGTTCATGTTATTGATAAACCACCAACTGGCCCAGGTGGTTATCTTACTACATTTACAGGAGTTAAGAGGTTAGAAAGTTGAGTGCAAGTCAAAAAGCAACTAGGCTACCGTCTGCTCGTGACAGACTCTTAAAAAATAAACAACAGATTAGGGATCTTTATGGTCTAAGTCGTCAGAGAATTACCCAGAGAACAATACAACCACCAGCTGGTGGGTCTGGTTCTCCTAGAGGTGTAACTGCACCTGCTGGAAACTTCCTAGCGACAGAAGGCGATACTATGGTGGGCCCGATTGCATTTTTCCCTAGACTTACATTCATTGTAGATAATGTAGGATTTGATGATGATGATTCAATAAATATTGCAGACGTTAATACTGCAACCACTAACCCACCCGAAGCATATTCTAGTTATGTCCTTGTTACTCCTATCGGTTCAGATGATAACCTAAGGACTATCTTTGGTGCTGGTTTTAGTGGCCAACTCCTATACCTACAAGGAACTGCAACCACAACAATCAGGTTACAACATGGCAGTACGACCAACGATGGAAATATCCTAACACCTGACGGTTCCGAATTTGCTATTGATGGTGCTAAGATTGTAACTTTAATTTTTGACATTACAGTATCTCTTGGTCCAAACGTATCAGGCTCTTGGAGAATCATAACCAATAGAGGTTCAGCATTAAGGGATATTATCCATGCCAAACTTGGAGCAGATGAATCAGGTCTAATTGCTGGCGACAGGGTAGGCTTTGATACTGTTATAGATGGTGTCCAGACAGGTTTGGCAATTAATGCTACTGCTGGGATCTTTGAAAATTTCCAAGCAGGCAGAACCTATATTCTTGAAAGTGCAGTTGAAGCTAATTTTTCGGTGAACACTGGTGAAGCACAATACCAGTGGTTCGATATTCTAAACGGTGTCTTTGTTGGAAATGAAGGTGGAGTTATAGCAATTACTGGTTCGGGTTCTGCTCAAAGAATAGATGAACAACAGCAAGCTATAGCAATAGTTTCACCATCCGTAGCAGGACAGACCTACGAACTTAGAATCATAGCAGAAGTCAATCTCCTAGATATTCAACAAGAACAATCCTATGTCTTTATCCAAGAGCAAGGTGGAGCAGGCTTTGGAGGTGGTGGAGGTGGTGGAGGTGGTATTAATTTCCCTATACTTTATCCGATAGATGCCTTCGGAACTGCACCAGTTACGCCAACTACAACCGATATAGACCTAAGTGCTACGACTGCTCATGTCCACACCCTAGATACTGTTGGAGATGTTACAATCAATTTCCAAAATCCACCAGTAGGATTGTTTAACATTACAGGAGAACTTATCATAACAACCGATGGCTCTGGCTCTATCGTTACATTTTCACAGACTACAAATCCCTCTTCCAGTTTTACGATTGCACCAAACACTAGGACAATCATAACATTCCAAAGTTCTGACAACGGTGCAACCTATGATGTATTTGAAGCTGGTCAGGCTGGTGGAGGTGGAGGAGCAACAGCACTTAATGACCTAACAGATGTTAATCTTTCAAGTGTATCATTAAATGATGTATTCCAGTTTAATGGTGTCTTTTGGATAAACAAGCAGTCCTTTAATTTTGGAACTTCACCATTTTCTAGTACAGGATTCCTAAGATTTTCCAATGACGAGATAATGCTAGGAGCAAGAAACGCTGCAAATACTGGCGACTTAGAACTAAAAAATACGAATCTAGGTACACTCGACTGGACAGATTCAGGTGATAATGTTGCAGCTATTCAAGCGAGAACCCAGCATCCAGTAGATCCCGACAATAGAATTTCCATATCGGTAGGTAGTGGAATAGGAGCAGACGCACTACTTGATACAAGTGTTACCAGCTTAAGATTTGGTGTTGGTGGCGACCTTCCTTTCCAGCTTGATTCAGCAGGTCAGCTTGCACTACTTACAGATTATTTCTTTAGCATTTTAGATACTGGTTCAGGTAAGACATTCTCAATTACAAATCTTGGTGGAACTGCTGGCACGACAATGCAGGCTGTGGACAATCTAAACATTGCATTTGGTGGAACTACCAGAGCAGTATTTGATGATGCAGCAGGACAGTTAAGACTTCAAAATGCAACATCTCTAAGTATTTTTGATATTCCTACTGGTAAGGACTTCTCGATTGCTAATCTTGGTGGAGTTTTCGGCACGGAATACAGGGCAGTAGATAGCCACAAGTATTTCTTATCAGGTACAGAGGTAGTTCGGTATGACGATGCTGCAAGTTCTGTAATTCTGTCAGACTTCTTTTTGAATATCTTTGATACGTTTACAGGCAAAGGCTTTAGTCTGACCAACTTAGGTGGTACTGCTGGTTCAGAAATCAGGGTTGTTGATAGACTTAGGCTTACGTTTAGTGGCGTAGAAATTGTCGATATTGAAGAAGCAGGAAGTAATTTCGTAATTAATGATTATCTCTTTCATATCTTTGATACTGGAAGTGGTCAGGATTTCAGTATAGGTAATTTTGGCACTGGACTAGGTTCTACAATTCAAGCGATTGAGTTTCTTAAATTCAGTCTAGGTGGTGGAACCAACCACATGCAACTTAGAAACACTGGTGGCACTACTGACCTAAGACTACAAAATCCAAGCAGTAATTCAGATCCTGTTATCTTTAGAATGTTAGCCAACAATGCAGTAGATCCACGAAACGATATGTTCTTCTCAATGCAGTCGGGTGTTGCTGGAAAGTTCCTAATTTTTACCGAAACTCCTGAAATGCAAATAATTGTAGATGGAGCAGTAACAGGTGCAATTACTCCTAATCTAACTCTAAGTAGATTAGGCTCAATCAATGCCCTATCAATTAACCAAAATAGCCTCAATAATCTAGATTTCAATTTCATCAATATTCCATCAACAATGACTGCTGGACGAATAGGTGCAACCAACTATGTTGCCAAAAATACCTCTAGTACAATCCAAAATTATGCAAGGACACAGGGCAGAGCCGAGAATGTAACAGCAGGAAACGAAGATGGTAGATACGATATTGATGTTGCTATAAATGGTGTCTTAACACAACTGGCGACCTTCGGTAATGACACTAATATCTTCTCGATTGACGATATAACAATTTCAGCAGGAGATAGTTTGAGCCTCTTTGCTAGTGGCAGTTTCTTAAACATAGGTGCTGGTGGAGGTGGTGCTGAACTCCAAGTCCAAGCAGGTGTTCTAGTCCTTAATAGTGGAACTAATCTTATCATGTCAGGAGTTGGGGCAAATGGATTTATTGAACAGCAAGAAATTACAGATCCATCTGCACCAGTAGCAAATATAGCACGAATCTATACAAGGGATAATGGTGGGGGTAAAACCCAAGTGGTCGTAAGATTCGCAACAGGAGCAATTCAGGTGATAGCGACTGAACCTTGAGCAATTACTTAATACAAGTTTAAGGAGAATATGTTATTGAATGTCACAATTCTTTTGGAAAAAATCCCTCATCGTTACAGTTGTTCCACCAGTTCCACCAGAGGCTGTAGGAGTTAAGACTTTGGGCGATATAGAATTTATGTCAGTAAAAGAGTTTCAACTTAAAACTCGACGAGATGAAGGAACAGCGACAGCAGTTGGCGATTTAACAACTCTCACTGCAAACGTTGGTAAGGATATGTATTTGGCAAGTGCTAAAGTCAATGTTAGGTGGTCGAGCACCAATAATTCTCCTATTCAGTTTGTAATTGATCTATTGGCTAATGGTGTAATAATAGGATCTTTCAATAGTGCCCATCTAAGCAGTATTCAGGCAGGTGGTGTAAGGGCATCAGATCTTAATTCACAGTATGAGTTTAAAGCAAATATTGGACAGAAGGTTCTAGCAGGAGAAATAATCAATCTAAATATTTCTGTAATAGGTTCTGCTGCACTTGTAATTGAAGGTCAGTTGTTATGCTACGAGGAAGATACTGGAACCAGTCCTCAAATCACTGGAAGTGGTGGAACAAGTGGAGGTGGAGGCGTTGGCGATATTGGATTCTTGGCAGTCAAAGACTTTGAAAATAAACTAAGAACTAATGATGGTGTAATTGTAACCACCATAGGAGTTGGAGCAACCCTTACGGCAAATGTAGGTAAGGATATGTATCTAGCAAAGGCACAGGCAGAAGTTTCATTTACAACCTCAGTCACTGTCAATAATGGTCCAGTTGTCCTTGAACTTAGATTCAATGGAATTGTAATTGACACCAAAAGAGTAAATCCAATTTTACAGGTAGGTGAAGGTACAGATTCTACCTATCTCGTTGATTTTGAAGTTGGAATTGGAAAGATGGTCGCAGCAGGACAGGTGATTGACATTAATGTTTTAACAAATACTGGTAACCAATCCACTATTACATCAAGCCTTGAAGTCTGGGAGGAAGATACAGGAGACAGTCCAGGTGGTACAGGTGGTGGTTCTGGTGGTGGATCTCTAAGGTTCGGTGAATCCGAAACCATATTCCCATCTGCCCAACGTGCAGTGAATAGTGTAGTAACACAGGAATTTGACAATACAGGTGCACTATATCTTGTCGTTATACAAGATGGTAGAATTGTAGATAATAGTTCAAGAACCAATCAGGGCGTACCAGTCACTTGGTCAGTCCAAGCACAAACTCAAATGATTGACAATGATATTACCAATGGAATTGAAACAAATCCTAATTCTACCACTTCAGAGGCGAAACATGATTGGGGCAGTATCGCAGTAAGAACTGTAACTGTCGTAGGAAATGTCAGAACTATATCTAACAACCCAGCCAACAGTATAGTATTAGCTATGGAATTTTCCGATGATGATATAGTTTATGCTAATTCCCAAGACATCGAGAGCACTGGTGGCATAGTAAATTCAAAAGATTTCAATAATACACTGGCTGCACAGTCCTTCCGATATACTAGAGTATATGCAAGGGTGCAAGCGAATAGCACTAGAGCCACAGTCGATGAACTTTATGATAAAGCAACTACGGGTGGAGCAACTAACCTGACCTTTGAAGTCTTTGATGCTGAAAGAGGCGACTGGAAACCTTTGGATCTTACCACTCCAATCGACGAAGTTAGACCTATTGATACAGGAGCACAGTTTAATGTCATATCCCAAATTGGAGAGGGACAAGACAACAGACTGATAATGCCGACTGCCACACAGTCAGCCATGAACCTGATTAGAGCAGTCTTAACGACTACCGATGATGGACTCTCCGACACTTCGGTTGTTTTCCTAAAGACTAATACAGTTGTCTAGGTTCAGAAATACAATGCAACCAGCACAAATAAAGCCGATACCTTTCGACTTTAACAAGACTATAACCAATCTAACGAACCAACTCAATAATATGAAAAGGACTCATGGCAGAGTTATGGGCGAGGTAACACAGAACCTTACAGAAACCATGATCAAGCAATACGACCAAATTATACAGCTTGTAAACCCTATTGTCGTTGAATTAGATAGGTGTCTCAGGGAAATTGCCGACCTAAAGAAGCAATTAAACCCAAAAGGCAATCAATCAGCTACCAAAACCTCAGATGAGGCAGTCAAGAAGAAATAATATTATTTATTTTTTTTTTTTAATATGGGTATAGTGTACTCTAGGCATTTTGGATTTTTAATAGGAAAGGACACCCAACTGGGCATTGAGGACTTATCGTCTTATGTCCTTTCCCAATATAAAAAAAATAATATATAATATATAATTTTTCTTGACAAGCAAATTATTAAGCATATTAAATTAATAGATTTAATGAACTCTTTAACACATCAATCTAAGGTAGCAAGCGACCATCTGTTAATAGCAAAATGTATGGAGATGATCCAATCATCAGGCGACCAAGGCATTAAGAGAGGTATGCTTTTTTTCAAAGCAGGTGTAACCTTATCCAAGTTCCAAGTAGTGCACACGATCTTAAAGGACTTAGAAGGAATAGAATGGGAAAAATCACGAAGCACCTATTTTAGCATGAAGGCATGATTAACCTTCCTTGTCCAGCGTGTGATCGAGGACAGCATGAAAGGTGCTATGGAGAGCAGGCAGAGATTAAAGGCGTTATAGCTCGTGGAAAGGATCACTGTTCTTGTCTGGCTAATGATCATAAACTCCTAGTAACACCTATGCACCTTGATAAGAACTTAGAGAACCTAATGGCTAAAAAGAAAAAAAGGGCCAAACCCTAATTTTTTATGTCCGTCTTTAGAGGTTCCGACTATGGAAGGAAAAAAGAAACAGTCCACAAAACCAAGCTACCGACAGACAGCAAGTCCGTTCCTTATACGGTATGCCCTTTTTGTTCTAAGAGAGGCTGGAGCAAAAAACTAAGGAAGTGTGCCAAATGTGGCACGACACATACGCCAGAGAAGGATTTGAAATATCAGAAATTTAGTATGGGATAACATTGAATAATCTAAGGATTGCAATAATTTCCTCTATGGTTTTAATGTTAATCTTATCTTCCCAAATCTCCACACACTCGTACCAGTTAAAGTCGCAGACCTTAATCTTGCAAGCCTCTAGGAGTTGGGCCTGTATAGCGTCATGTTTGGCATAACCCCTACCTTTATGGTGAGGATCTTGTATTCGGATAGCGACAATATCCTTTATTGTATCATTTTTTTCAACTGCCATTACTATGTCGATTGTTTCCTTTAACTGACGTTGAGATAACTCTGGCCAGCCCTTAGGTGTCCTGCTAGAAACCAGTGCTGTAAGTTTTACCTGCTGAAAAAACTTTCGAGTCGGAAACAAAAATTTTAGTGTATCTAACACTACGACTTCGCCCCTTCCGATGTGTGTTGTTGTTTCTTCTTTCATCAATAAATTTGCTTAACTCCTCACTATTTCCTTTGTGCTGTAAAATAAGACTTCTTAATTGGTTAAGTTCTAAGTGGGTATATCCTCTCACTTCATGGATCTCTAAGGGAAATTTGATTTTATAGATTTTACATAGTTCAGAAGTTCGAGTCATCCATGCCCACCTACCTGAACCAAAGCCAACAGGAACAGGATTGCCTCGCCTAGTCAGCCTTTCCACCTCCGTATCTGCCTGTAAGTTCTCGTTCCTCTACATAGTCCATTTCTCGCCTCCAAGTCCAGTGGCACTTAAAACAAGATAGATAGGAATAATCGTCAGTTTCACTAAATCTTAATTTGCCAACTTCACATTTGGGACAAGGATATTTTTCATTCCAGTTTTTCTCTATAACTTCCTCGTCTGAAAATAACTTATTTTGAATCGGTCTTGCTAATACTCTATAACATTTAGAACAAGTGTCATATTCTCCTGCTCGTGTATTGGCTGGTGGTTCGGGCTTTCCTTCACATTCCTTACAAGTCATTTTGAAACCTCACCTTCATGTGCTAAAACTAGGTCGCTAATCAAAGGAGATTTGCCCCAAATGATAACTATGTAGGCATTACGACTAGAATCTAAGATCCTACCTTTCTTTAGAAATGACGGTCTGCCTTCAACAAACTCGAAGAATCTTTTACGCTGTATGTATTTGTGAAAGGTCGCTGTTCCTCCAAAGTTAGCAGGCACGATCATTAGTATTCTGATTCCATGACTTAGGTGCATTTCTTCTGCCCTTTCAACAAACTTCGTAAGATTAGGTTTTGAATGAGGTGGGTTACACCATACATCGCCTTTAAAATTCCATGATTGGTACATAGCATCATCTAGAAAATGTTTACATTTTGTATTGCCAAGATTAGCAGAGGCATCTAGGATAGGATTAAAGTCGTACATATCACATAATTTGTCATAGAGGGCATCTGGTGTCTGCCACTCATCATCTTTCATTTCTTAATACCTCTTACAGTTCCGTGCTTCTTATCCCACTTACGCCAAAACTCATCTACGATTAACGATATTCTATCCTCACCCTTGAATCCAAAATCAGTTAGTTTCAAAATTTCATTTTCTCCCTGAATTTGATAACCTTCCTACAAACCGAACATCTTAAGCCACGAATATTTGTCTGGGCATCTCGGCAAAGAGGGCAGACTTTAGTCATTTTTTTATTTCCTCTAACATTCTAAGAAGGCGTTTATTTTGAGCCAACATAGATTCGGCACTTCTCATAGCCACTCTAACCATTTCCATACAAATACCATGTATCTGAAATTCCTCTCTAAAATCACATTCTGCCTGTTTACAAGTTTCATGCTTGTTACAGAACCAGCAAAAGTGCTTATGGATATGGCTCATTCCTCTGCTCCACAAATGTCACAGTGTCTTGGTAAGTCCTCATAACCGTTAGGAAGGAACTGCCTTATGTCACAGCACTTTTTACAAAACTTAAACATTATGTTCCAGCCACCATTCTAAAGTTCCTTCATACTTGAGATTTTGATATTTGATTAAGTCTGCATCTGTCGGTGCAAGTTCTGGGTGTTCCTTAACGACTTGGTTCTTTGCCCTTCTAATGCTCATGGGTTCCGTAAGGTCAGGAATAATACGATTTGTCCATCGCATACCAGTACAGAACCCATGAGTGATATGCCAATAAAGTCTAACAAACTCCCAGTTGGTTAAGTTCCTAGACCACTCCATATTTCTTAAAATGTATTCAGCCCTTTCTCCAATAGAGTTTAGAAGAATTACTTGTTGCTGAACCTCTCCGACTAGAACAGTATGAGGTGGAATGTAATGCTGACAAAGACATTGAATTATTGAACAAAAATCAGATTTGAACTTGTGAAATTTTTTTCCGTGACCACAACTTTTACAAAAAGAGGGTGAGGAGTTGCTCACTTTTGTTTAAGCAACTCCCGATAGTGTGCAGAATACTCCTTGAAGAATACTTGAGCAAGAATCAAAGTCGCCCTTTCTTCATGTTGTGTTTCCTTTAGAACATTACACGCATCTTCGTACGAGTTCTTCCAACATGGTTTAAGGACTCTACGGATTGCCGAAGCTGTCATTTCAGCAGTCTGGTCATTAACTTGGCTATCCAGCCTTTTTTGTTGGTTGTCCTTTTGTTCTTGTTGGACTTCTTGTGGAGGTCTAGGTGCAGTCAAGTCTTTAAGAGAACATTTGTCTCCATCACTACACCAGTGGGTTTTTGTATTTCTATGAATTTCTACTCCAACTGCATATTCCTTTTTACAGTCGGGGCAGACACCTGCATATTTCGCTTTTGTCATTATGGAAGCAACCCCAAAATAAAGTCCGAAAAGGTATCATCTTTCGGGCATTGCTCACCGAGTTTTTTTCTGCACTTTTTTGTAATACTTAGTGTTGTCATTTCTTCTGACATTATTCCTAAGCCTAAAAAATGTTATTTAAACTATTAGTTATATTATAATTATTAAAACTATTAATAAGAATCCTGCAACTCTATTACTAATGACTACGACAGTCAAAACACGAATTTTGCCATATTACTGTCCTTGTGGTTTCCAGACCGATTCTCTAATTGAGTTTCAAGATCACAAAAGACACAATGGCAAGGAGTGTGAAATCTAATGAGAGCATACGATCCTCACTTAGACCTTTCATACCAACCTAGAAAGACTTGGGACAAACACGATTTAGCAACGTTCAATGTCTTTCATAAATCCACACAGCTTCCTTACCAAGCTATTTTTTACAAAGGTGAGTTTGTTCGATTCGCAGGACAGCACTACTATGTGTTTCCTCACGAGGATGTACTCGAACAAGTACTGCCAGTCCTTAGCCATTTTGGTGAAGTAGAATTTCCAACTGGCTCAAGAACCAACCATGACTTAACTTTGGTACATGGTAAAAAAACCAAAGTATCAGTCGAAGCCAACACCACAAGATATGGTGGCTTAGTTAGAGCAACTCAAGTGAGAGTTAATTTCACTTGGGATAAATTCGATCCTGGCGATGGCAAACCAGTTGATTTCGGAGGTAGCATCGTGAACTCAATAGATGGCACACTCGCTTTTAGCATAATGCCATACTCTTACAGACAATTCTGCGATAACGGAATGGTTCACGCAGAGAGCATTAGAGAAATTAGTGCTCACGTTATAAGTGCAATCGTAAAAGAAAAAACCCCACTTATAGAAGCACAGATTCAAAGAGTGCAAAAGCAGACACAGGAACTTAGTACAGACTTTGAAACTCTTAAGAAATTAAGAATCATTCACAACAGAAAGTTCCCAATAGAAACAATCGCCAACTACCTATCAGCCATTAAGGGTTCAATAGATTCCTTAAAGGAACGATACAGAGAGATGAACGAGATGGTTATCTCTAACAAACAGGCCCAACTCATAGGACAAAAAATGCCTGTAAACTTAGTCAAGAAATTAGGCTGGGTTGAAGCAGAGGAAGTACGGGACAAAAAAACCGATAAACTACTAGGACATATCGGCAAACTTCTCAATCCAGTACAACAATACGAAGCCTTCAACGACATTACCTACGAACTAAGCCACAATACTGACCGAGCCTTTCTATCAAGTCAGTATTCCTACGGACAACTCGATAGGATTCTAGTGAGGAATAGATCCTAATGACTACGGAAATAGATCAGGGTGAAAACCCTCCTCAAATCCGTGACAACAGAGTCACCCAGATTGCTAAGGGGTGCACGAACTGCCGACACGTTGCAGTCTGTGGCATGTTTAAGGACATGGAGGCAATCATCACAATGTGGAACAACAACAACCCAGAAGTTAAGTTCCCATTCAAGACCGAGATTTTAGCACAGACCTGCCCACATTATGAAAGTCCATTGGACATCATAAGACTAGCAGAACAGACTAAGGAGGGAAATGTTAGATAATGGCTAAAGTCGAAATCGTGGACGAGAGGCAGGTGGAGCAACTTCCTTATGGTGGCAAATTAGACATGAACGCCAAAGGATTCTACCAGCCCAAAATCTCCATACATGGAAAGGACTTAGACACCGTAATGAAACAAGCAGTCGATGCAGCCCTCGCCTTAGAGGGATTTGCAGAGGCAGCAGGACTTCCTATCCAGCAACAAGAAATCAAAAAGGAGGCAAAGAAAAATGTGTAACCTCAAATGTGGCTGCGACTGTGGCTGTGTTCTAGAATCAGAGCACGAAGATGAACAGTGTGACGACTGTAAGGCTCTATGTGGCGTGAGCCACATCTAACCTCTTTTTTTTATTCTAGTATTTTCTCCTAGTTTTATGGCGAAATGTCCCTTCTGTAACGATGGTTTTAATACTATCCTAGAAGTCAAACAGCATATTGAACGAGAGCACCCCCAAGAAGAAAACAAGAGTGCAAGATATTATTGATACAATCCCAACAACTAAAATCCCTTTATCTAAAATCGACTTAGATCCTTCTAATCCTAACCGAATGTCCGATAACCAGATGTTATCCTTAGATAAAATTATGAAGAAATATCATTTCGCTACGGAGTGCTGGGTGAACACGCAAAAGAATGGAAGGTATAAGATGATTGATGGCGAGCATAGATACCTTATCCTAAAAAAACATCATATTAACACAGTTCCTTGTAAGATTTTCAAAGTTTCGGAGGTTCAAGGCAAAATATTACGACAGATTGCTAATAAGTTCAGAGGTCAGCATGACTTTGAGAAAGATGCTTTAGAGTTTAAGGCAATCTACGACCAAAAGAAACTAGACGAACTGGCAGATATGCTAGTCCAGCCCACCGAGTATTTTGAGCAGATTCTAAAGTTCCAATTTGGAACCGTAGCCGACAATATAGAGTCCAGTATGGCACTAGGAAGAAAGGAATGGCAGGGTATGCCAGAATTTGCCAATGAGAACTTAGACGCTTATCGGAGGATCTTAATCAAGTTTGATAATGAGAAGGATATTGAAATGTTTGCCAAACTAATGAAGTGTAAAATAACAGACAAGACAAAAACAATCTGGTTCCCTCCTAAGCCTATTGACCATCTCTATATGAAACGAAGATGGGAAGATGAAAAGCCTGCTTGAATATCCTAGATGAAAAACCTAAGGATCTTCTTGAGAACTTCCTACAAGAATATGGAAAATTATTTCGTATAGATATAGCCAAATCTCGTAAGATATTGAAGGATAAATCCCTGTCTGAATCCTTAACAGAGAAATGGTATGCTAATCCTAAGGTGAGCATTTATGATGATGATTATTACTTTGTTGATATTTTTGATTGCTATGTTACTTACAGCCGAAAATACCTCAAAAGCCTATTCAAGCCCACCCTTGAAAATGGCTCTTCGATTTACGACTTAATCAAAAACATAGATTCATTTGTTGATGTTGGGTGTGGATTAGGATATTCCACCTACGCCTTGAAAGAGATATTCCCAGAGGCTAAAGGATATGGAACAAATCTAAAGAATACTAAACAGTGGAATTTCTGTCTAGTGATTGCACATCGGGCAAATTTCAGACTACTAGAATCTGTTAATGATATTGCTCATAAGGTAGATTTAGTTTTCGCCTCTGAATACTTTGAGCATATACTGAATCCTATCGAGCACCTAAAGAATATCATTGAGAAGATATGTCCAAAGTATTTCATTATAGCAAACTCATTTAACACGAGGTCTATCGGACACTTTGAGAACTATAAGGACAATGGCTCTATGATTCACAAGTCCAAGATAAGCAGGGTGTTCAATGCCTTTCTAGTCAATAATGGTTACAGCAGGGTTAAAGCAAATATGTGGAACAACCGACCTCAAATATGGCAGAAACATGAATCCTAAGTTTCCAATCTATATCGTATCGAAAGGTAGATGGGAAAATAATATGACCAGCATAGCCTTAGAAAAACTTAATGTTCCTTATTTCATTATAGTCGATAAGGAAGAATACGAGAACTATTGTAAGTTCATTGATAAAAGCAAAGTCCTCATTCAGCCAGACAAGTATCGAGAGGAATATGATATGTTTTGGAAGGACGATTCCAAAGTAACTGGCCCAGGTGCTGCAAGAAACTTTGCTTGGGACGATGCAGCGATAAGAGGTTACAGGTTTCATTGGGTAATGGACGACAATATTGCTGGCTTTATGAGATTTAATAAAAACATAAAGTCGTATGTTTCTGGTGGAACTGTCCTAAAGATTATGGAGGATTTCGTATTGAGATACGAGAACGTAGCAATAGCAGGCCCAAACTACGACTACTTTGTTGTTGATTCAGTCGTTTACCCTCCTTTCGTAGCTAATACACGCATCTACAGCTGTCTTTTAATCAGAAATGATATTCCTTTCAGGTGGCGAGGAAGATACAACGAGGACACGGATCTTTGCTTAAGAGTTCTAAAAGATGGCTGGTGTACTATTCAGTTCAATGCCTTCTTACAGGATAAGACACCAACACAATTAGTCAAGGGTGGTAATACAGAACAGTTCTACGCTAAGGAAGGAACCCTCAAGAAATCAAAGATGTTACAGGAAATGCACCCTGACGTTTGTACAGTAGTTTGGAAATTCCATCGAATCCATCACCAAATTAATTACAAGCCTTTTAGGAAAAACAAACTTGTTAGAAAATCAGATATTGTCATAACCGAGAAAATAGACGATTATGGCTTAAGGTTAATCGACAACCCGATTTTATCTAAGTCGTAGATTATGCCTAAAAACAAGATATTAAAACTATTAATTTAATATAATGGATTAGACCTCTATTAAGTATGAATTACGACAATTCTAACCAAAAGTCTGGCAAACTATCTGCCAAAGCAAATGAATTATTGAAGTTCGCTTTTGAGAACGACCAGTCCGAGCAAGCCAAGGAGATCCTTAGCAAGCTTACAGGTAATAGCAATCTAAATGCTACACCTCAATTTGCCATAGATTCAATGGCACAAAAAATCCAAGAAGATTGGGACAATTTTACAAAAGAAGCACAACAAAAAATGGACAACGCTTACGACAGAATAGCACGAGAAGGAAAGGAACACCAAGACGAAGGCTTTATCCAACAAAGTATAGAGTACATCAAACAAATCAAACAAGAAGTCCAACAAGCAAGACAAATCAAGAACATACGAAAAGAGGACTTAAGAATGGTCCAAGAACTCTTAGGAGGTAAATTAAATTGAAACTCCAAGACTTCGTAAATAGTCTCCAAGAGGCCATAGAAGAATCAGAAGATATTTTTGAACCTGAAATCAAAAGAGTGTCCGACTTTGGAGCACTCCTAACAAACAACAAAGGCTTAGTCGTGGATCTAGAAGATGGCTCAGAATACCAAATAACAATCGTGCCTTCCAACGCCAAAGCAAATGAGGAGGACGAGGAAGATTGACCAAAGAAATTTGTACTTGGATAGACACCACTTGTATTTGTGGCTCTGATAAATTCTACTGGACTAACTCTTCCGAGCCACTTCCAAAGTGCCTAGACTGTGGCAGAATAGCAAGATCATAATTTTTTTTGTACGTTTTTTAGTTACAGCCCCTGCGAAAAAAGCATAGCTAATTGTCTAAGATATAGTGTTACAGAGCAAAATATATTTGAAATACTAAAATAATATTATCTATTAATTATATTATGGAGGTGGTAATTTGAACTGTAAGTGGTGTCATAAACCTTGTAAGGATGGCGACCAGCATTTCGCCTGCTTTATGAATCGTATAGCCGAATTAGAACTCGGCAAACGATAATTTTTTTTGGACATTGTTCTACACCTAGCATATTGTTATCTTTGTTTAGACCTAAGGTGAGCTTTTTATGCAGTTAAGGTGCATGATAATGCACGAAATATGGCAAAAAAGGGCAGTAGGGAACGAAAGAAACAGGAAGTAACAAGGCTGGTCATACACACCAAAGCCATGCGTTTGAATACAGCCGAGTCGCTAGTCTATATCCGAACTCGTGGTATCGACATAGCCGAGAGGACTTATTTCAAGTATAAGGAGAAAGTAGATTCAAGCACATGGGACAGAGCCGAATCAATAGCTAAAGGAGGTCTATTAGAGCAACACATGCAACGAATAGACAACCTTGAAACGATAGAGCACGAGCAATGGCTAAGTCTGAATATGGAAAAAAACCCAAACAATCGTTCCCAGATTCTAGAACGAATTGCTGTCCTTCAACCCTACATTACTGCTATGTATGATTATACAAGAGCCATCATGGAAAAGCAAACAGAACTAAGGAAGGTATATGTAATTGGCGAGAAGTCTTTGGGTTCCTAATATCTATCCAGCCTTAAAGGAAGAATTTGTAATGGCTGGTGTCTTAGCACCTACACCATTACCATCTAATACTCTTAACTGGATTGAACAGGCCCGACCAATGATTGGAACTAGAGAACAGAATTTTGACTTAGCACCTTTCTGGCCACAAGTCTATGAAGATAATAGTCCATCAAAGATTATAATTAATGGACGACAAACATTCAAGAGCACTTATGGTACGAACCAAGTCGGCTGTCGATCTACAAGTAAGGAAGGTGTTGAAGTCACTTACTGCGTGGACAGGCAAGATCGTGCACGAGCATGGTCAAAACAGCGTCTGCGAAGGGAAACGTTCATTACAAATCCACCTCTTAGACCATTCCTGCCTCACGGGCATCGTGCTAGTGTGGACGAAATTCAACTCACTAATGGATCAGTCATTTACATACGCACAGACGAAGGTGAGTTCGGAAGAGTGGAAGGTCTATCCAACGACTTACTGCTGATAGACGAATGCCAATATTGTGATTTACAATTCTTATCAAAGGCTACATATTCCTTAAGCCATACGAAAGGGGATCTTGAAATGCTAGGGATCGGTGGTGAAGCTGGTTCAGAGTGGTATAGACTATGGAAGAAATCAGACCAGAAGGAATGGCATTATGATGATAAATACTGGCGAGAGAAACTAACCTTTGATGGAGTGGGTAACATTACGAATGATCGTGATAAGCTTAAGGCGATTCTTTCAGGGAGATGGATTGCTTCAGCACCAAAGAATTACGAATACAGTGGCTACCACATGCCCCAAACAATATTTCCGACTATCCCTCTCACCATTGATGATGCGATCCACAAATACCACAGTCGCCCTCAAAATTCAATCGAATACCAAAGACGACACTTCCCTCTATCAGTGTACCTTTCACACACACTTGGGGAGTTCTTCAAGGCAGAAAGACGACCAGTAACACCAGAAATGGTTGAGGCTTGCTATGTACCTTATCTAAGTTTATTGACATATAATGAAGTTAAACTTCTAAAGGAGATATTTCGTAATGAAATTATCATTGGTGCAGGTGTGGACTGGGGCAGTTCGCCATCTGCCAGCCAGACTGTTGTATCTATCGTTATACTTTGGAGGAAGTCTAATCGCTATCAGCTTGCGTGGATTGACCCACGACCTCAAGAGCACGGATTTGATCAGGCAAGATATATTGCAGACTTGCTCCGACATTATGTCATCGATTATGGAGTCGGAGACCTTGGCTACGGTCAAGACAGAGTGAAGTTGGTACAAGATGGTGGACGTGATTCAAGAGATAACAAGTTTGAGGGTTTGGGAAACTCCAAGTTCATCGGTTGTCGTTCTCATGGAGATGAAACGAAACCCCAAATGGAAATGCAACAAGCGATTGATGAGCACGGAACTGAACTCGGTCGCATACAAATCGACATCACAACTACTATGCAAAACTTTGTCGATATGGTTGGCACCTACATATCTCACCCGATCAGACCTAAGGAAGAATCACTTAAGCAAACTCAATTCATGATCCCTTATGCAGAAGATTTCAAGGTCGATTTCTTAATGGATGATATGACCGATATTACTAGAAAGGACTTAGAGAAAGTGCCCGATATGACTAAGGAAGATCCTAGACAAAAGGCTAAGAAGGAATTTAATCACCCACGAGATACGGTAATGAGTATCATTTACGCTATTATCGCCTGTAACCGATACGATCCAAATAAGTTTAAAATAACACCACTAACGAGAAAACGATAGTGAGCTGGTTATGGATGAGGAGAAATGAGTGCTTCGAATGTGGAGGTCTAGATGGCGACCACGAGGACGATTGTGATTTAGATGAGTAATTTTATTCATTGTAATAATTTCTTTTGTAAATCTTGCCATAAGAAGTATTTAGAATATGTTAGGGAAATTGAAAAGATATGAGTGAGAAAGTCTTTTGTAAGGAATGTCTATGTGTTAAACAAAAGTCCAAAGTGTATGTAAAAGCCAAAGCGATTGTAGGAGGTCGTTCTGTTTTCTATGATGAAACTGGCTCTAAACACGCACACGATAATACCTTTTACATAATTACTTACACTTGTAGCAGAGGTCACGTTTGGGAAGAAAACTCTTATGGAAAGTGCTTTAATGAAAAATGCGATTGGAATGGCGAAAGTGTCACAATTAAAAACTGACGGAACTATACCCAAAATCAAATGTGGTGTATGTGGTAAGATGATACAATTTCATAGACTTCCTTACCATCATAATAAGTGTAAAAGATCCACTAAACGACTTAATAAAATTAAGTTTGATGAGTATAAGAGAAGAAACTACAAAGTGTAAACAGTGGCAAAGTGCTTAGGCTGGAAGCATGGTACAAACTGTACACGAACCATGAAATCACCCAAATCAAAAAATATGCGAGAAGATCAGCTTTGTTTTGCTTGTGCTCAAATTGTTAAACCTGAAAAATATGGCGAGTCTAAAGGTCATGGAAAGGGTGGTAAGTTCTCTCGAAATCTATATCCTCAAGACTTTAACACTATGCCAGAAAAACCTATAATTCAGGTCAGTGTAAAATAACCGACAGTCGAACCGAATATCAGTTGCAGCCAAGTAGATATTTGCATGGTAAGACTGTCCAGTGTTAGTCTTTAGAACCTCTTTAGGCTTTGATGCTAGTTCATTCTTGGCTGTAACACTATACCTTTATTCTATTATCGAGATGAAAAATTGTGACTTGGAAGAGTCGATTAAAATATGCTGGTTCTAGGATTGCTGATCGTGTAGCACCAGAGCCACAAAATTTCGAACAACCAAGACAACACAATTCCATGAATTTAATGCAATTTCGCAACACTATCAACTATCCGTTAATACGAAATGCACAAAGTGCAATTCCGTATGTGCAGATGGCGACACCTGGATTATCTCAACCAGCATGGGGGCCAGAAATTTCCACAGTAGGTGCTTACAGCAGGGAAGGTTATACAAGTCGAACCTTCGATAGTCCAGATGTTGAATTTAGGCGAATGGCAGTAACGCTAAGTGAAGATGAAGATGTACAACTAGCAATCAATCACTTATCCTCTAAGGTAACAGGTGGAGAACATTTTATTAAAACCAAGAATGAAGCTTGGAACGATTATTTTGAGAAGTTTACAAAGGAACTGAACTTCGATACATTCGATACGATACTCGTTAAGGAGTTATTATGGTATGGAAACTCGGTCTGGAAACCACGAATGGGAATTAGGAATATTCGCAGAGCAGAGGATCTTATGCACATTCCTATTTCCTCTTTCGTTAGAGTTTGGTGGGACAGACAAAGGATTCCATACAAGTATGAATTTCGTGGTGTACAATATCAAGGGTATCATAATCCTGGCGAAGTTTTACCATTTGTTTGGAACCCAGTTGATGCTAGTCTATTTGGTACAGGCTTTGGTAATGCAATGCTTGCCGAAAGAGAGTTTGAGCAAATAACATCTAGTGGCACTATTCCTTATCGTTTACCAAATATGATAGCTCGTAAACTTTCAACGTTCTTTAACATGATGTTAGCAGAGCAGAGATACATAACTAGAAACGTTTGGAAGATAGGTTCAACAGATGAGAATGATAGGCAAGCACTCAAGAGTCAAGTTGAAAACGCAATGCCTGGACAGGATATTATTGCTGGAAGTGGTACGGACGTTGAGCAACTTGGTTCTCAAGCACGAAACTTTAACCCTCAACAATTCATGGACACCACGCAAGGTCCGATATTCAAAGCTCTTAACGACTTTAGAGGAAAACAAGCAGGCACTTCTCAACACACATTTGCCAACGCAAAAACTGCAGCTGTCCTTGATGAGATTGGACTTGCAGCTTTCCCGATTGCTGTCAGAGAACAACTAGAAACTTTATTGTTTAAACCGTGGTACGTACTTAATCCGATTTCTGATGGTATGTGAGGTAT
>SDBT01002930.1_pt1 | contig 29762 bp, 30 predicted proteins | sample 2277101 | NCBI WGS metagenome assembly SDBT01 (sample SAMN10404973, study PRJNA504765) | marine sediment metagenome | isolation source: marine sediment core GS10_PC15, 103 cmbsf | place: Arctic Ocean: Southern Knipovich Ridge | collected 2010
AGAAAGAAGGGGTACTTAGAAGACGGCAGGGGTGTACAGAAAGAACGATACAGACGGTTAACTCTAAGTGAAAGACGACTAAAGAAGTTAATAGCTCATGATGCTACACAGAAACGCCTTACCGCCATGGATATATCAGAGGGCGATTTCTGGGTCATGACTGCTTCAATCAATAGGGAAACCATCAACGAAGCAATGAAGACTGGTGTATTCACCGCCAAACAAGTAGAAAACCTATACGACGATATCCCAGGTGCAACATTCCTTCGTCAAATTAAGCGTCAAGAAGAGTAACTTTGATTGTATGTTGGCTCTCTATACGCTAACGTAGGTAGCCGCTACACATACACACGCGTACGCACAAGGGAGGACAATGTATGTAGGTCAGTATGTTTCGCTACCCGGCAACGAGGGTACTAGACGGCCAGCTATCGTAGCATCCACTAACAGTCTATCATCCCGACTCTTCCTCATCCTTGAATCAGATTATGTGGAGGTAAAGAACAGAGAGATAAAGAAGCCGCCCCGAAAATCAATCTTGCCTGACTATATCGATGAACAATTCATCGAAAAATACATCAATATGGAGGATCCGCCAGCATGGTTAGCCTCCAAACTTGGAAGGAATCTGTTAGTGGCACGCCCAAAGAAGATCAAGGTTTCGTCAGAGCGAGACGTCAAAAGTCTTAAATGGGAAGAACTAGTTCGTCTCATCAAGCAAGATAATTTGGACGTTGACGCAGACGACTTTGACGGTCGTGGTAAGCTCAGTAAGATTCGTGAAGCCATCATCGAAGAGTTGTTCGACGACGACGAAGACGAAGACGACGACGAAGATGACGACGATGATGATGACGATGACGATGATGAAGAAGAGCTAGAAGAAGACGACATCAATGACATGAGTCGTGGTGAGCTCGTCACACTCATTGACGACGAAGAGCTAGACATTAAGCCCAAGGACAAGAAATTCAAGAAGTCTAAGGGTCTGGCCGCACTTCGTGAAGCCGTCATTGAGGAGTTGTTCGACGATGACGACGAAGACGACGAGGAAGAAGACGAAGGATACACCGAAGCCGACTTGAAGAAGATGGGGAAAAAGGAGCTCGTCGCATTGGTCCTCGAACTACAAGAGGACGACGAAGACGATGAGGACGACGACGACTAAATAGTCTACCCCTCTCTACTGCCCCCTCCCCTGTCATGGGGGAGGGGGCATTTTTGTGCCAAAGAAAGAGGGGGCTTTCGCCCCCTAATTCATTTGGATTCGATAGTGGGTGTAACCAACTGACGTACGAGCATCATAACAACGCCGAACGAAACCATCACTGATTCAGTCTGTCCCTCAGACCAGTTAATAATCTCAAAAGACATCAACACACCAATGATCGTCGCAACAGCTCCAGTAATAACAACGGGTTCTTTACGGATTACCCGTAAAATAGACTTATGCATCATTCCTCCTATAAATGAGAAGCAATATACCCGTATGGGTCTACTTCTGCTAGAGTTGGATCATATCTAATGAACGCTACCTCAATAAATTCAGGTTGATGGTCAGAGTTATCGTCAATTAATGAGCTCTCATCAGAACTTGGTGCATCATTAAAGACGCCAGCGCTAACGAATGTGCCTACATGATGATCACCTTGAGGAGAACCAGAACTCCCCGAAAAGCTTTGTTGAGCGCCAAAGTTTCCAGTTGGATTCACATTATGCTGATGGTCGGCTTCGTGCTGGTGGTCGCCCATCGTATGCCCATGTGCAATACCCCCGCCCGTCGCCCCTAACTCGCCCACAGTGGCAGCACAACGCGCGAACCGGCCTAGGGCGTTGGGCGTTTGCTGCGCGCCATCGCATAAGTACCAATCGGCTGGAATAGAAGCCAAAGTACCAGACCAAATAGCTATAGTTCCAATCTCTATATCGTCCCCCTCAAATACTTCTCTCTCTAATCCTATAAGGTCAATAAAATCTGGTTCAAAATCAGCTTCTCCTAAATCAGATGAAGAAGGATTAGAAGAAGCTCCAACTATATCATTGGCATAAATCAACGGATGAACATGAGGCTGTGTCATGAACTGTTGTGTGCCTTGAGTTACGACCCTATTGGCTTGACCGGCATCTACCTCTGAATCATCGCTAGTATGTTGATGCGCAGATAAAGCGTGTACATGTGTAGCAGACTCAAGATGAAGATGTGTCATACCCGGAGTCTGCTGAGCTGGAGTAGTTTCACTACTACCCCGTATATATCTCCCAAGTAATTCACTCCTTATGACGTAATCGTCAGGTACGGTTGGTGAACTAAATAATACTATTCCCCCTATGGGGATACTATCGGGAGTACCATCTGATTGAATGAATCTTAATTCTTCTCTATTTAGCTGATTAACCGCCGCAACGATAGTTGGAGTCGTACTACCCAAGCTGCTAGGATTTAATAAATCAGATATTGGAGTATCATGAATATGACCAATAAAAGAATCACCTCCACCAAATCCCCCGGTATTGGCGCTCGATGTAGCGGGTTGCGTAACTCCAACAGCATGTTGATGGCTATGAGTGTGGACATGTCCATTAACAACGTGGGTATGAGTGGCGTTGCCACCAGTCGTCCCGGGATCTAATGGATGACCATTCGCAAGAATTTCTCCTATAGGACCACCACCGGTCTGGTTAATGGTCACCGTCGCAGCGTTAACAGAGCTTTCAGTAAACTGAAGTGTCCCAGATGTCTCAAGATAAAATTCAGGATCGAATTCTACAACAGGAGTACCGAAAGGATCGCTAATAATTTGAGTTCGGTAGTATTTACCGGGACACTGCTCTTGAGAGCCATCATTGCGAGCACCAACATTAACGTTCGCTGAGCTACTGAAAATCGATGTAGTCGCTCCATTCTTAACAATCGCACCTAACTGAATCCAACTAACGCTATCTACATCATTAGTATTATCAAGACTATAATAAAATGTAGCAGACGTATCGCTCGCACCATCATCTACATCAAGAGTTACGCGAATCCAACATACGTCGCCATTTACAAGCGAAGCTATAACATGGAGAGGACTTCCAGACTGCCTATGATTTACTGTATCAATTCCATCAGTGCTAGTCGTTAAGGTTAAATCTCCATCTCCAGCCAAAGTAAGTCTATAAGACTTTTGATCACCCGACGTACTAAGCTTAGATAATATGTTTTGAGTCGCACCACTATCCCAAATATCTGGAGCAAATCTTACAATTAATTCAATGTCTCCAGTTATATCGAGTGGAGCTGCATCAGGAGTACTACCATGATTCCCATTAGGGGCAGCAGCCTTAAAATATGTTTCACCAAACACACTCTTTAGATATTTATCTACATATGCAGAAACTAATGACCAACCACTAGATAAAGCTCCTGTTCCTACATAACCAATTATTACTCCGTTATCGATTGGTCCTGCTGGCATTAAGAGGCCGTTACTTCTAGATTAAGAGTAACATTCTTAGTTCCAGCTAAAACACTTTCAATTTCAATTTCAAAGATATCGCCCTTAGTGAATGCAGTCGTCCAACCAGTTAGAGTTGTATCACTATTTTTCTGCTCAGTAGATAATTCGGGTCTACCTCCTGCACCACCTGTAATAGTTACTGTCGCTGGGAAGGCAGCAAACGTAGACGCATTTACGTCGATGATAATGCTGGTAACACCATCCGCAATTAGGGTCCAGCCATTGATGGTGCCAGAAAACGGCATCTCAACTCGAACCTTCTTGCCGGTCGTAACATCATTGGCGTCGTCAGCACCACCGAGTACAAACGGTATGATCTCAACACGAGCTGGTAGCGTAGCTCCAAGACCCGTAGATACACGAATATCTGCTTGGAGGTCAGTCAAGGTAATGTTAGTGTCTGCAGTAGCTCTATCGAAGATCGCCATCGGTATCGCATACACGCGACCATCGACAGTATCCAAAGTGACACCATCGGCAGCAGAACCATCACCAGCAATAAACAGACCTGCATCTACTGGATCAACAGTAAAGGTCTTACCAGCTTCGGGGGCACCCTTACCGCCCTGCGCCAGCACAGTAGCGTCAATCATCGCATCAGCATTCGCCACTGCGCGAATACGCCAACGAGTTTGGACTCGTCGAGTAGTCTCTTTCGTTGAATCAATGGTTGGCGACGAAGCAATCAGAAGATCATTAGTCTCGTTAGTATTGTCATCTCCACCATAAGTGGGTACTTCTTCATTATCAGACTCAGCTGAAGCGGTGGGAGCGACCTCTTGGTACCACACCTCCAAGAATACTAGGTCTTCCCTAGCACCATTGGGTGCGACCATAGTTATGAGATTCTTCTCACCAGTTTCGTCGGGGTCAGCGACGTACAGCAATTCGCCGTTAATGACGACCCAATGAGCCGGCATCTCCATCTGGTTAGCAGTAGTATTTGGAAAAACATAATCAGTTTTACCAAGAAAACCACTAACAGATAGTCGCTTAATCAGGTTTTCTGTTTGCTCGTGTAGAATCTGTTGGATTACATTGACGTCAGCATGAGACATATGCCTACCCGTTTGGGTAAGCGCCATCTTGAATGATCTGTCGAATGCCTCTACTGTGGATCCATGACCACTACCTCCATGGGCAATGGTATTCTTAATTCTCATTAGTTGAACACCCTCACACCAAATGTCTTAGATGAAGTTTCGAAAGTAGAATCTATATCTTCGAATATCCACACATCGTTAGCTCCTCCAATAATAGTCCCGTTTAGGTGTGCGGGCTTAGCCGCTTCTATGGCATCAATAAGACCTTGTTCATTTAATAGATCTTCAATTTCTATAATCAGATTAAAGGCATACGAAGCTGGAATTTCTTCTATTTGGACAAGAGAGGTAGTAACTAATTCATATGCATGAGCAGTCACTTCTCTATCCAATACCATCTCTCTTGTTTTAGGTATAAGATCGACAATTATTACTGGAAGTTCACCTATATATATTTCATTACCTATAGTAAATCCCTCGATAGACCTAACGCGAACAACAGTTTCGTCGACTGCTGGATGTATCGTATATGTTTTACTCCCAGCTATATAATTTCTAGCTATGTTAGCTAAATCAGAAGTCCTAATACGGTTTTTTCTAATCGTCTTGCTAAGAACGTTAGCTCGCCTCGCGCCGAGGTTGGCACCTATTTCGGAAGCAACGTCCACAGCAGTTTCCCAAAGACCAATAATAGTTTCTGATGAAGCTTCAGCTTTCGTGCTCATCACCAAGTCTCTGGCGAGCCCATTAATTCTACTATTATTCTCTTCAAATATGGCTACAGCAAAAGCTTGCATCAATTTACTATCTTGAATAATAGCAGGAAAATATCTGAGAATTTTGTCTATGTCTGGGTGTATGTCATTTCTATTATCGAATTCGAATTGAAGTTTGGGCATTATTCGGTAATCGTTAAAACATCAGTAAGAGAAGTCTGACTGACAGAAATAGTTATATCGGCAACCCCGGCATTCACCAATAAAGAAGAATAGTTATCCACACCCAATGTGTCATGAATTACATTAGCAATTCTTACATATAATACATCTTCGCCAATAGGTAGTTCATTGATAAATTCAGTAAGAGCTGCCTCAACATTATTTATAACATCTGTACCTAAAAAACCAGATACTGGGACAATCGTTGCATCTACATCAATATCAAATGTTGTAGGGGATAAGACTAATACATCTGCTCCAATAGGAGCCTTTCCTCCACCCTGATCCGTAGGTGTGGGTGCAATATGGTTTTGAACAGTAGCTAACAAACCCCCATCAGCAGGGACAAAGTCGGTATCTACGACATATACGTCAACCGTACCAGCTCCCCTACCTAGAGGAACGACTGAGACGTCTCCTACGGCTGTTATCTCTAATGCCCAAGTAATATAGTCCTGCTTGTTGCCACCAGCTACAGGATCTCTAACAAACGACAAAAATCTGCTTCTAAAGGCATCATCGTCTTCATTATCTGTCCCTCCAGCTATAGCAGTTGGATTATTGACCGAAGATACACCATCAATAGATCCTAACAACCTAACGATCTGGTTAACTGACACATTGCCAGCAGATCCACCTAATAGTGCTCTAACCGGGACTGTAGCTGTACCACCAGTAATTGTTGCGGCTGTCGTAGACTCGAACACAATAGCCGCAGTTGACTGTCCCAAAACCACTTGCGTAGAGAAATTAGTCAAGATTGGAATGTTAGTGCCATCGATACCAGATACAAGAACATTGCCAATTCCCTTAGATGCTATATCACGAGTAAGACCGAACATCTCGCTTATAAGATCTAAAAATTCGCCACGCGCAAATTGAGGAAAGAAATTTTCGGCTGCGTCTCTTAGCCTGATATACACCCGCGCACTTTCGAGGGCAGCAGCAGACATTATATCTGATACGAATGTTCCTTCAGAGACATTCCATCTATCGGAAAGTCCCTCAAGCATCCTGGCTTTAATAACCGCTTGTGTCTCACTAGTATATGGAAAATCTGGTTGTGGGAACATAATACGATACGCATCAGGAAGAATATCTGTATCATCAGTATCAGCATTCGAAAATACAGTGATGTCATATAAATCCGGTACAATTAAAGATGGAACCGTACACGTAATAGTATTTGAATTAGCCACTATAACATTCGTACATTCAATTCCAGTTATAGAATCCCCAATAAACACTCGAACGTCTGATATAAAGCCTGATCCAGTTATACGAACTGAAGCAGGAGACTCATTACTCCCTAATTGGGGAGTAATAGATGAAATCGTTATGTGTGCCAACTAACCCCCCAATGATATTGCTTCTCTAATTGATTTACCGGTAATTCTTTCTGTAATATCTAGTTCGACTATTAGTACGCTATCTTGTGAAATTACTCGATTTATACTGATGGAACTAATTCTAGAATCTCTGGATAATGCTTCTATAAAAATATTCCTAATTCTAGAACTTACATATGAAGAATCGCGACCAATAATTTCGTTTACATCGCTCCCGTAATTATAATCATAGATAGGATATTTACCACGCTCTGTAATAAGCGTCTTTCGAATCCAATTCTTCAGTGCTTTAATTCCAGAATCAATTTCAACTTCTCCAGTTTCAGTTACAACAAATTCTCCTATATCAAAATCAAATATAGGAGAAGGCAACGAGTTTTCTCTTTCACTCACGTTTTGCCTGATTATATCAGGGATAGTCAGTGGTGGCAAAATCGACTCCCTATTCCTAGATGGATCACCGAATACGGTTTGAGGAGTTAATGCTCCTGTAAATACTTCAATCAAAAATGAGGGAGTTGCAACCAGAGCTCCTGAGCCAACTAAGGCTGAATCTGGAATAGTAGCGGTTATTGTTTCGAATGTAGGAATACTATATGAAGGAAATGCAGCCAATGGACCAATGCGAACTATTTGAGCAGATATTCGTACAATATCTGCTACATCAATACTAGTCTTAACAACGGCATCCCATCCATTAATGATAGATGTATTAGAATCAATCCCATCAATAATGTTCTGTCGTTGTGCATCGAAGCTAGCAGGCGCGACCCATGATTCGCTTTGTAGTCTAAGATCAAGAACTAACCCACCTTGTCGGACACCTATGTCCGTAGCTCCATTACCAAGCGATCCTTCGGCAAAAGCTGCTCTAGGTGGCGGTACTGGAGGAGCACCTGCTATTAACCTGCGTCTTCTATTTAATGCTAATATGAATATACTAGACACGAAGCTTCATCTTACTCTTGCCCGCCCTAGTTACAAGGATCCTAGCCGTGTTACTTGCTACCACAGAGTTATTACTTACTAGAGCAGAAGAAGGAATAGTAACAGTTAAAGTGTCTACATTAGTGGGGTCGAATAAAGACTTAACTCTATAGAATAAATCTGCTCCATTCCATAATCCTATCATACCCTGACCAAAAATCTCTTGCCAAGTAATAGCCGCAGACAATCCGTCTACACTAGTCAATTCGGACTGTGTTGGCTCTCTATCAAGGAAGACTACCCAAGAAATAGCACCATCCAAATGATCAAGAGCCTCTAGAGATAATCTATTTCCAAAGAGAAGATTATTGCCAGACAAATCTGGAATGTTAGTATCGGAAGTTTCAGATCCTTGAATAGTAGCATCAGCAATTACTCTAAATCCTGTAGGAGTCCAAGAAAAACCATCAATTCGCTTGACTCCAGAAGTTAAAGTTTCACCAACCACAGTAGTAGATATATCACTATTATCTTTTTCTCTAATTCCTCTTAGATCTTGTAGGTTGGTTCGCCAGAATAATCCGAAGTGGTCATTAAAGTCGGGTCCCCACCAAAACAAATATTGTTGTTCTACTTGAGCGCCCGTTGTATTGGGGTCCCACGCGATTATAACTGCACCTAGAGCCGTACTTAGAGGTATTCTCTCACTATCCATTTGTACGCGTTCGCCATCGTCGTCAAACATAGCGGCATTAGTGGCGAAAGGACCAGAGACTCTAGTAACGGTCCCGTCCTCTGCCGTCGACTCAGCAGTATGATCAAAAGTAATCGTTACCACTGTATCACTAGTTCGTGCCACATGCACGGGAGTTATGGTTTGAAGTAAGGTCTTATTCCAACCAAATTTCTGTAAATTATCAGATACAATCCCATTGATTATATTCTGTCTCTGAGCATCAAATGCAGCTCCAGCAGCCACCCAGGAATCATTCGTAAGAGTGATAACTAGAGTAGCGCCACTCACTTTAATTATTGCCTCTTGTCTACTGAGGATATTGCCTGACAATAAGGCCGAATTGATTCCTACAATAGTAACAGAAAATGTTGGAGAAACCACAACATCTACATCACTTGTAACTAAGCACGAAGCGGGCATCAAAGCAGTAATTGTCTCAGGAGCACTGACATCATACCCTGTTATGGCTGGGACCGTAATTGTTATTACAGTAGCGCTAGTACGAGCTACATTTCCAACAGGGATATTTGGTACAACCTCAGCATTCCATCCATTAGTTTGACTAGTATCTGCAATCAACTGATCAATCAAGGATTGGCGTGCATCATCGAATTCGCCAATACTATTATCTACTAACGTATCGCCAGTAACCGTTAAGATTATTGTATGAGAAGTAGACCTAATAGCATCCTCATTCACAGAAGGTTCTATTGTTCCAGAAAGCGCCACAGAAACTGTCGCTAGTCCTGGAGTAATAACTATCTGTACATCGACCGCTGTGGCTGCTCTACTAACCAAACATTGAGCTGGAACAGTAAAATCAATTGTCTCTTCTGCCGTAATTATGTATCCAGAAGCAGACGGCAAAGTGATTCTAAGAGTATTTTCATCAATTCTGATTACATGAGAGAAATCTAGATTTGGTTGTACTTCATTATTCCAACCATTAGTTTCTGATTCATTCGCAGTAAATGCGTCGAGTAGAGCTGTGGTATCTACGTTATCGTCACCCATTCTAGAATTCCACCAGTCACCTCCATTGAGAGTGAGAGTTAGAATAAGACCACCATCTACCACATTAGATTCATCTGCACTGACTAAAGAACCACTAGCAGCAGGCACAGATGTAAAGGTACCTAGATCTCCTGCACCCAGATGCAGAGTATCACCAACTGCCCATCCATGTGCTACCCACTGAGAGTAATTGGCGAAGCCATTTCCAGGGAAGAAAAAGTTGCCACCCGCCGTTAAGAAATCGCTCCTAGTGCTATAGAAGTTATTTGCTCTCCATAGATTTGGAGGAGTCTCCGTAAACGAAAAATCAGGACTCCCACCAGCCAAATACCCAAAAGAAGAAGCGGCCTCTTGAATAATATTTTGTTCAGCAAGCAGGTTGGCTGTTTGCCAAACTACCCCATATGTGGGACTGACTCCTCGACCCTGAGTAATAGAAGCTAAACATTCTGTACTAGAACCATTTCTTGGTCTTGCATAATTGTGATGCATCCACACATTCATGGAATTTTGAATTAATATCTGAGTTCCCCACCAAGCAACCTCAAAAGAACCACCATTTTCAACAGCCCAACAATGTCTAATTTCACAATCAAATGAAATTTCATGATCAAGACCGATACGACCATTATTGAATACTCTATTTAATTCATACAAAATATTAATATTGTCGTCATCAGTCCACATACCAAATCCATAATTATCATAGTAATTACAATCATGAAAATATCCAACCGTATTTTCCCAATGCTTGCTACCGCCGGCTTCCCAAGTAGCATTATATCCAGCAAAATTATTCTGATAAACATCGTTAAATGATTCTTCTGAATTACTAGCAAACAAGAAGGAAATTCCTAATTGTCCATTCAAATAAATTCTACAATCCTCAACAAGGGGGTCATCACCTAGTTTTAGGCCGTTACCATGATTCCCCCAGATCCAACAGTTATTAAGTGTCCATCCACTAGCTGTCTCTCCAAAAGGAGATTCTTGAGCCTGTGATGCGAATTGAGCAATTTGTATATTAGAAAAAGTTAGATTATCTGGAGCTTGACTTAATGCCCTAAATTGAAGACTTAGTTCAACAACTCCACTGGAAGGATCAAATGGCATCCAAACAGTGTTGGCTGCTTCGTCAAAAAACCATGATCCATCATCGAATGTATGGAAGAAAGATCCTCCTGGGGAGATAGGTCCAGTAGCCATCGCTCCTACCGAACCGACCTGGAACATGGGGAGATCATCGAAGAATAAATCTTCGACGTTGTTATGAAATCCACCTGTCCACGAACCAGCGGCACCCCCGTGAGAATTAGGATTCCCTGTATTCCCTCTTTGAGTTACACCAGTCTTCTTATAGTCTCCAGTATCTAATACAAAGCCTGTAAGGACAATGCTGCCCTTCCAAATAGTGGTTGGATTACCACTACCATCAACAGCTCCAATATTTATGTCGCCATCTTTGAACACAAGCCAGTCATTGAATCTGGTAGTACCAGCGTCCCACGTGTAAGTAGTTCCCGCCGAATTGGCGTTAATGATCGCTTGAATAGTAGGTATTGAGGAACCAGAAGTAATTGCAACCACGATATACTCCTATATTTCCTCCGGCTTAGATGGCGGCTTTACATTCACCCTCTTCTCATTGACATCTATGCCCTTTTGCTTGTGTATTGTTTCACTCAAAATACGCTTCTGTTTAGCTACAGGATCTCTCCAACCACACTGTTTGTCAAATGGAATCCTAATTACTTTCATAGGAGACCTTTTCCCGTCTATTGTCCCTCCATCCATACGAATTCGACCGGCGTAACTACATCTCAAATAAGAATATTCTTCAATTTCAACATTATCTTCTCCCTCTTCTTCAATAATTTCGGATATAACAGTCTTCTCTATTAATTCCCCATCGCAGTCTGGACATTTTTCGCCAGTCATCCTTGAGGGCATTATCCGTCCCTGCCCAAAGAAACACTGAACGGCTCAGGCATGTCATCGAATATAAACTCGACTATATAAGCTGTGCCATCTACCATACGCTCAGTGGTAACGGCTTCGTAGAAAAATGTGTCCTCGCCAGTAGTACGAGTAACCGCCGTCAGCGGGATTAAATCTGCTCCAACAGAGTCAGCCTCATAGACACGAATCTTAGGATTCTTACTTGCTACATCTGCTCCATCAAGACGTACTCCCCCAAGTGTAGGAGTAAACCCGTATCTATCAACTGAGTTACCATCATCATCCTGTACCCATATATCTATAACGTATGGGAACATCTCATCGGCGAAGTGCTTTGCTTCAAACTGATGCATAGCACTGGCATGACCCTTAGTCTCAATACGAATAAATTTATCATTAATTAACTTGGAAGCAGTTTGATCAACAATACTGACATGCGCCTCAGCAGCAGATAATTCCGTAGCAGTAAGATCTAATTCCCAATGATCATTAACGAAAGCTGGCGGATTATCTACATCAACTCCTGCACCACCATCCTTATATATCTTGGTATCCCCTGCCGCGTGAGTAAACTCAGAACTAGTGGCGAAATCAGACTCACCAAACTGAGTCAACTTAAATATGATCGTGGCAGCGACACCATAATCTCTATTGAGTGCCACTTCTTCTCCCTCACTAGGTGCGGTGGTTCCACCACCTAACGGTAAAATCTCAACATCTTTTGAATCACTCACCAAAAGCAAGAGGTCATCATCATCAAACACGGTTGGTTGTACTCTACCACCGGCAACAGTAATTACTGACCCACGAATCATGCGATAATCATCGTCAGTAGCAAGGTAGGCACTAGACTCACTATCCCATGAATATGCAAGAATAGGTGACTTCTTATAGTGAATATTTACAGAAGATTCAATTGTACCTTGAGCATAATGACAATAAATTTCTTCATTGATTGGATCAAATGTAAGTGACACAAGCATCATAGTCTCATCGTTTGTGATAATATCTTCTTCAGAGGTTACAGTTGGGGCTACATCAGTCCCATCCCAATTAAATGTCCAAGCTCGAATATCGCCCGTAGAAACTCCCTGAGCAGTTTGAATTACAAATAGAATCTCATCATTTATCCAATCGTAAACCATAGCCATCAAGTTGTTGTGGAAATCGGTGGCAGGCTCATTGGCTAAACCAAATATACTAGTTTCAGGTGTCCAATCATCTGACGAAACGCGATACCCTCTAATGCGCATATGGTCGCCGCCTTGATCCCACATGGCGACCATAAAGTCTATACCGACATTAGAAACTTCAACAGCAACATTGTCTTCTTGGAAATCTCCCCACCAAGGTTCGCTGTCTATTTCATCTCCAACTTGCGACCAAGAACTACCAGACTCATCCCAAAGATCCGCAGAAACTTCTCCATCTTGGTCAGCACGAGTTACGAGTAAGATATCACCATTAGTGGCAACCGCCATATCAGCGGCGCTTTGGCTAGAAGTACCACTTACAGATACATACGTATGAGCCGTTGCAATCGATCCCCATGTCTCAGAACCTTTATCAAATGAGACATGTTGAGCTTCATGATCCGTTGCATCAAGGAAACCAATATGGCATTTATCGGCATCAAAAGGATCACCATTTTGAGCTTCCCAATAGAAGCCCATTGAACGAGGATTAGCCGCAGGTGCTCCAGCGGCATCTACCTCAACCCAAGTTGCACCACCATCGGTAGTCTTATAGGCTCCAAATGTACTTCCAGTATTGTCCCACAAACAGACATATCCAGTAGTCGAATTAACCCATAGAATCTTAGAATTAGCACTACGCTGTTCATGCGTACCAACCATGCCACAAAGTACAGTTATATCAGCCATGAATTATGGAATCCCCGCTAACAACACACATTTTTTAAGATCAGCGTTACCAGTAATGGCATCATCATACGTCAACTTGACCTCAATAAAATTGAGATTATTTTCAGTTATTTCGTCCCAATTTAATGAGAAATCAAATATTCCATCTGGAGTAAACTGCTTTGAAGCTACCAGTGTGCGAACTCCTAGGGCGTCATCAAACACTTCGATCAAGCAGTCTCCTACGCCTACTGTGCGCTCGCACTCGCCTATTACCCTTAATCGGGTGCCGGGGTACACCCAACCTCGCGAAAACTGCTCCTGAGCAGCCACTGAGGCGGTCCCACTAGGGTCGTTTACGGTCGATATACCCGATACGTCGGTGAAAGGAATACGACCCAAAGAAACGAATTGTGCCATTTCTTTTGATGGTTGCCAAGGACCCAACACAATGATTTTGCCACGTTGAGTATTAATTGGAGAAACAAGCACGCGGTCACCAGGAGACATGACCACATTTTGAAGAACAAAGAAATCCTCTCCAATATGTATATCATATCCATCTTTATCTAATCTGATAGTTGTCAGACTTGTGACCGTTGCATATTCGATTGGGGTTTGCTTTTTACTCAGGGCTTGATCAATAAGGTTTGACATCGCCTGACCAAATTTAGACTTACCCGAACCAACTAGCTGCGTTCTTCTATCATTCATTCGCTGATATCCGCACCTAACATTCTGAGTGCGGTGTCTACACTACCCATCAAGAAGTCAGAAGATTCAGCTTGATAATTTCGTACCTCATCAGGCAAAAGGAAGTCAAAAGCAATATCAAGAGACATAATAGCCTCCGCTTCCGATATCTTATGTTTTCCTCCTCTTATAAAGAAAACACCAGATATATTGAGTGTAGGCTCAAAAACAATAATTTGATCACCCCACTTAAGTCCATTAATATTGAAGGCGTCAACAGAAAGTAATTGTTCTATCTTGTTCGTCCTTTTAAGAAGGTTATTTGCTTGTGCCTGAGCTACCTCAATTCCTCCCTCTTCTTCGGAACCTACAATTAGAATATGGCGACCAAATTTTGGGAAATCTAATTGGTTGCTTGCATACCCCGATACATCAACTTCCAAAGAAACAGGATCACTTGATAATCCAATGAAATCGTTTAATATGCCGTCTTCAGTACTCTGTACATACACTTCATTAAAATAATTTTCAATACTTTCGTATAAGGAGGCAGCAAAAATATTGTTGCCAACTTCAAATGCCCATTTAAATTCTTGGTCATTTAAATCTTCTATAAAGAATTCGCTACGCCGTTGTCTCAATATAAGTCTAAGATCTTCAGTCATATTTACTTCACCAAGATCAAACATTATATCTTCCCAAATAGAATCACGACCACCCCTAGTACCAGGAATGATATAACTACTGGTGAAGGCAGCGGCCGACTCTTTATAGTTTAAGTATCCCAATGACTCAAGATATCTCATGCGTTCAATAAGAGTACCTTGTGGTATTTTTTCAGGTATAGAATTCTTAGCCAATAACCAAGTTGGGTCTTTCGCGGTAACGATAATCGTTTTATCATCCCCAACACTCTTAACCATCGAAGTAATTTGACCACGCTCAATTTCACTAAATTCCACAGACCGCGTAGTACGTAATTCATTCGATTCTTCCGTACCAGAAAGATGGCGCATGTACGGACCATATAGTATCAACCAATCTCCAACCTTTACATGCTGAGATACTTCCGTAGTATTAACCAACACTACTCGAATTTCAACATATGGAGTATGGTCATCATAGCTATATTCAATAGATGAAACAAAATCTTGTAAATCTCTATATTCTCCAGTTACAGGCCTATATACAAAAACAGAGTATTTTGAAAAATCATTAATCTCACTAACTAAGAATTCTCTAACAGTAACGGGACGATTCGGTTCTCCAGAAGTAGTTGGCTCAGTTGGCAAACCAATATAAACTGGAAGGGGGAGCTCATTGTAGGTGTCTGACATTAACGCACCACCGATATCTTAGGAACACGTAAAACTAGACCCTCAGGTAGAGGGTCAGACACGCTCCATAATATGGTAATTGGGTCAAATTCGTTTACAGGCCGTACATCCTCAGACAAGTCGGCGCGATCTTCTGGATCATCGTCAGCGATGTTGTCGTGTACCTCAGGAACCGTAGAAAATAAGCTTCGAATTTTCTTCTTATTGAGACTATAGATTTCTTCCCATTTATCGATGGTGCCATACAACTTCCAGGAAATGTCCTGTAGAGTATCGTTGGCAACAACTGTATAGAATTCAGGCAGTTGTCCGCCGGGCCTACCTCTAGAATTAATTTCTGGAAATCTTACCCCATCGAATTCTCTAACTCTACCTTCTCTATATTCATTTAAGGCTATCTGATACCAAACATCTCCGGTTGGACCGGGCACATATCCACCCTTAAATGAAGATATGGTAGCGGTTATATCTATCGGCGTATTATCGATACTTACTCGAACTGTCAATCCTGCTGATTGAGTTGCTCGAATAAGCTCTACCCATGATCTAGGATTTATATGATTCCTAATAGAAATTTCTTCTATGGAGTGATCGTAAACTCTGGGAAAATGAGACTCCCAAGCAACTTGTCGAAGCTTACGTCTACCTGGAATATTAATTTCCCCAAGAGAAATTACAGAATAAGTCTTACTGGTCTGCTGTTCTGTGAAGGCAATTTTTTCAGGAGCTACAGGTATTGGATATGCTCGTTGTACTAAGTGTTTTTCTAAATCAGGAATATCTGGTAATATTGTCGTAAGATCGCTAAATGGAAGAGTCTCAATACCACCACCACCACGAGATACATCATAGATTACGCCATCAATTACTTGAATCCTACGACCAGTTTCTTCAAAAACTGGTTCTTGAAAAAGAGATTGAAATGAAGGAAACGTAATCCAAATCGTATGAGGATAACCCGTATCTCCAAAGTTAACTACTCCCGGAAGATTTACCATTATTGCTCCTAGGGTGTAGCCGCAGCAGTAGTGACACCTGCACTAGATTCATCAACAGCCTGTGCAGCACCACTCAACAATTCGTCAAGAATATCGGCACTGCTAAGAGTCAAGTTCATATCACCAGAAACATTAATCTGCAAACCAGCCACACTACTACTAGTCCCTCCATTTTCAATAGAAAGGAAAGTAGACTGTATATCAGCGGCGTTTAAGAATCCGAGAGTATCACTCTGAATTTGATTAGCAAATGTTATACCACTGGCTCCTACACCGGGATGACCAGCGGCTCTAGATATAAAGGCGAATATATTAGGATCATTAGCACTAATCTCAACACCATTAACAACCAGAGTACCACCTACTCCAGATGCAAAATTTCTAGCAATTGCAGGCAACCCAACTTGGAGATTCCTTGTTGGATCCTGTAGCTGCTCTGGGGTGAAACCAGAAAGACGACCTTGACCAGTTTTACCAAAGAATAATTGAAGTAATCCAACAGATCCATTAGGATCAAGATTTAGATCGCCTACTTCACCGGGTCTAAATCCACTCTCGCCCTTAATGGTAGCAGTAGACAATGCCAAGAAGGCCATAAACTGACTAGGGTCAGTAATTCCAGCATTAATGGCAGCTTGAACGAATACATCAGCGTTATTAGTAATAACTTCAGGTGCACCAAAAGATCTCAGTATATCGGCAGTACCCTTAGTGATATTTCCACCAGCAGCAAATATGCTACCTCTACCAGCATCAGTTAACTTGAATCCAGTAGGCGTTCTATTCGGACCAGTAAATCCACCCACTCCACCCTGAGTAAAATCAAATGCCTCAGTAAAAAATGGGGAATTTGCTATGGCCCGTGATTCATCAAAAGATAAACCAGCAGCCGCAGAAAATTGATTGAATGCTCTATTAGTATCAATAAGTGTATCTTTGGGAATTAATCCTGCAAACAAGGCACTCGCACCAACTCCAGCTACTGCGCCACCTACTACTGGAGTTAGAGACCTAGCTGTAAGTCCTAAACCAGCGCCTACAGAAAGAGAATTTCCATCAGCTCCAGCTATTAATCCAGCACCCAACAATAGAGAAAGGAAATTAAGATTTCTAAGATTAGCAGCAGCGGGAATTCCCAGAGCTCTATTTCTAAGTTTTTGAGCTCCAGTTAAGGCAGTAAATCCCCCGGGACCTTTATTGACTGTACGTAATCTCCCACCCAGATTAGGATTTGTAAGTCCTGCTGCCCCTCCATAAAGTAGAGCTTGAGTCCGAGTTAGTCCCCCCGTAACAGCGGAACCAACAGGACCACCTCCCTTACCCTTTCCTAAACCAGAAAACAATAGGAAGGGTGCAAGACCAAACAAAGCGTCTAGAGGACTACCACCCTGAGCGATACTCTGACCAGCCACGGCTGCACCAAAGCTTCTAGCTAATCCTCCTACTCCACCACCAAATAATCCAGAGGCTCTAAATGCGGCAGTTAACAAGAGAGGGTTATTAACAGGATCAGTAACCCCACCAATAAATCCCTTACTCATACCAGACAAAACCGCCCTAGCAATAGAGCCACCAATAGCAGCAAACTTATCGGCGTTTCCGACGATAACTGTTTCAAGCACGTCAACAAGAATAAGAACAAACTCAGTTATAAATCCTGAGACTTGATCCTTACCCTTGGTGTCCCACCACTCATTCATTGTATCAGTGATGGTATCCAACACTCGTTTAATTTTCTCACCAGCAGATAATTCATCAAATCCTTCAGCATTAACAATCTCATTCAATCTATCGGCCAAAGGAGTTAATGCTTCAGACAAAGCATTAATGATAGGAGTACCTAAAGAAATCTTTAATGAATCAATAGTTCTCTGCACTCGCTGAAGCGAAACTTGGAAATTATCCAATGCCTCCCGCTGTGCTGTCTCAAACTCCTTAATCGAATCTAGAATACCTACATTAGCCTGACTAACAAATCCTTGCTGAGCGAAGAGCAATGCAGGACGCAGTGCTCGAATATTGGGGAAGATAGCTGAAGCAGCTTTCGCGCTTGATGCCTGCACCAAAGCAGAAAGCTGTTCATCAGTAAACAAATCAGGGTCAAGTTGACCCTCAACAATATTCTTGAGCGGACCCTCTTGACCAAAAGCTGTCGCTAACTCTTGAGTAAAAGATACTGGTCCGCTTTGAATAAGATTCGCCAACGAAAGGTCCGCACCAGTCAATTGCTGAAGTTCTCTAATAGCCGCGACTTGACCCTTAGATTGATCAATGAAGCTAATAAAGAATCTATTCAAACCAGTTGCAGCTTCAGCAGTAGGGAAGACTGTAGTCAATGCAGCAAACAAAGTGAATGTTTCTTGCAAAAACTTGTTTGCTTTTTCAGCATCTCTTGGAATAATAACCGACAATGTAGCTGCGAATGTACCAATCTCTCTACCTAGTTCACCGAAAGAAGTATTACCAACGTCTACAGTAGCAAACAACAATTTCATAAGAGATTCGGTTTCAGTCACAGGTATCTGAAGTGCAGCCAACACAGATATAAGCGCATTAGTAGTTTCTACAAGATCAGCATTATCTGTTACGGCTGCGCGAGTAGCTTGTCTAACTACCTCCAGCGCAGCAGCTTGCTCTGTTAATGGCCCCACATTAAGAACATCAATCGTAGATGCTACCTGTTTCAACGCAGCATTGATATCAGAAAATTCTCGACCGAATTCCCCACCCAATATACGTACTTGACGACCAACTTCTTGCAATTCAGATTTTTCGAGTCGCAACAAGACGTTAATTTGCTGCAACTCAAATTGAAAGTCAGTCGCACTACTTATAGCTCCCCTCAAAAATGTAAAAGGCGCAGTGAGGGTTCTAATAATTTGAAGGTTAACTGCGAAGAATGCCATAACTCGGAGCATCCCGAGCATGGAAATACGCTGCTTATCGGTAGCTCTTGCATTCGCTTCAGCCTGTGCAGTAGCAGAACGAAGAGCAGCAATTTGAGGACCTAACTGTTGTGTAGTCCTCTGAACTATAGCTCCTGATTTCTGTGCCGCGGTATTCCCAGCGAGTACCGCCGAATTAAGAGCATTTTGGGCATTTGTAATCCGAGACAGTGTCGATGACGCTTGGTCAATGAATTGTACTGTTGCTCGGAGGACAGGATTAGCCACTAATCGCCCCCTTCAGTCGGATAGCCTTCTAATATCATCTCTAGTGTCTTGCTTAGGGCCACTAGACTTAGCAAAGCTTGCCTTAGTTAATGCATTTTCTCTAGCTTGCTGGAGCAAGCTGGCATCTGCAATAGCATAGAAATATAATCGCCAACCCAAATTATATTCCGTCTCAATCTTATGGATATCTTGACCCATCTTGGCAAGAAGATAAAGTCTTATAGCCTTGATCTCAATTATATTTACGTCAATCGGCTCCAGCTTACCTGTTAATGGATCCGCACCTTTCGTATACCCTAGGATAGATCTTTTAGCGAGGCAACAGCCTCCTCGGGCTCTTCAACATTGAAGCCCGTAACCGTCATAATTTCCGCTGCAAGCGATACAATCTCACCCTCTAAAAGAATTGACCTAATAAGTTCAGTATTGGTAAGTTCATCAACTCCAAGCTTAGCCTTAAGTTTATCCTTGGTTTCTTGATCTCTAAAGCTTGGGTCCATACATCCATTCAGAATGACCAAGAGATTAAACTTCGAACCATCAATCTCTGTACTAAGCTGACCCGAGCCCTTCAGCTTAGTTCGTATAGTACAGTCCTTCTGCATCTTCTCCCATACTTCAGAATTGATTGACTCAATTTGAAAGTCAATATTCATTCTGGGATGATGCCAATCTCCCTTTACTTTTTCTCCAAGATCTTCAACCAGTAAGATCGCATCTAGGACACTGGCAGAACCCATCCTCAAATTATGCATCTTATCTTTTGTATCTTTAACGACCTTATCTGTATCACTATCAGAATCACCAGCAAACTCGAATTCACCGTCTTTTACCTGTTGTGCTGGAGGCTCTACCTCAATTGCCGATTCTTCAATCTTCGTGTCCTGTGCGCTCGCCATAATAACATTCCTTTCTTAGGAACTAATCAAGTGCAGTATAATTCGCCTGGAGAAGCGAAATGGTGGGATCACCAGTAATCGACTGAATAATCTTGAAGCCCTCGAATGTAAACGGAATTGATTCCTCAATGATGTCGTTTACATTAAATCCAAGCGGAAGCTCCCAGAATCGAACCTTGAGGTATTGAAGCTCTTGAATACCAAGCGACTCGGGGTCGTCTAGTACGGTTCGCAAGTCGTATAGACGTTGTGGCTGGTTCGCATCTCTAAAGGGCTCTGAGATAGCTTTAACGAAGTCGTCAGTGACCTTGACGTACGAGATACTACCCTCGCCAGCCGTAGTCATCATCTTATAACCTATATTACGAGAACCAGCACGCATGATGTCTCTACGACCAAGACGAATAGTGGCCGCAACACTTTGAATTTCCGAAATGATCTCGCCGTTTGCATACAGACGACCATGAGTACCATTAATTGCATACTCACTCTGCATGACAGCATTAGGCGCAGTGAGAGGAGGCATTACATTCCTTCCTTAAGAGATAGTAATCTCTGTGAAGACCATCTCTATTGCATCGATTGGAGTGATACCAATCAACAAGAACAAATTAGTTCCAGAATTATCCTTGCCCGTATCAATCTCGACCGTAAATGTAGGTAGAATAGTACGTGCCTCAACTTGAGTAGTCAAGAAATTGGACACGGCATCAATAATAATTTGTCGTCCTTCGACATCATTAAGCTCTGCTCCAATGAAATTCTCAGCAGCAGAAACAGAAAGACCATTCGCAATATTATCAGCGATACGTACAATACGCAATTGCTTGAAATCTGCAATATCTGAACCACTCGGATTGTATAGCGTGGTTATGCCACGTTCAATACGAGCGCCGGGGTTCGCACCAAACGGAGTAGGAGAAATCGCCAATGCTCCACCAGCAATAAGATTCTTATACTGAGCATTTGTAAACGTTAATTCCACTCCAGTCGCAGTAGGAAGTCCTGCGAATGTCGGCGAACGATCAGTTGCCAGACCAGCAACGATACCAGCAACCATAGAAGCAATGGTTGCTCCATTATAAGTCGTACCGACACCGGCTACGTTAGGCATTATTGCCCCTGGACCAACAAATATCACGGCCTCATCATTAAAGCCCTGAGCATCAGCCACAATGGTCGCAGCAACATCGGCAAGTTCAGAACCCACAACAAGTTGTAGACGTTGACCTTCGACTCTACGATCCGCAGCCCATGTGGCAGCACTCGTTAAAATCCCTGCCGTAGTGATATCAGAACTAACAAGGTGGACCTCAGTAGTTTGGAACAGAACAAGTGCAGCATCGTACTCAGTGACGGTAACTGCATCACCATTAGCACCAGTCGCAAGATTAGTCTCTGTTAAATCCGCAGCATCATTATCGCCAGCAGCGACAAACACTGCATCAATATAAATGCTGCTTAAGGCATTTAGAAGATCAACCAAATCCTGTGCAAATCCTGCAGTTCCATGATTAATGGTTGACGTAACTGTATGAACAATAACGCCACTCAAAGTAATCTGAACTCGGGTCTTTGTGGCGTCACCAGGATCATCACCAATGATGACCGCTAGTGTGTTACCAAATGTCCCTTCATACTTAGCATTGATATTAAAGATTACGGTGGCGTCAGTTTGGTTCTCAATAGCAAGCGTAGCCTTGAGGGCATTCGTAGTGTTCATCACACGAATGGCCTTGACTGATTGAGCTCCACCCAAAAATGCTAAACGAGTCAAGTTATAGATTCTATGTGCAGCAACTTCTCTAGCAGAGAAGATATTGTCTGCCTGTGCGAGCTCAGTAAATACCTGAACTGCATTCGGTGGTCCCCAGTCTCCCTCAGTCAGGACCCCAACAATACCTCGGGTACCACTTGTAACTAGAGCCTGAGCAACCTGGATGAAGTTGATGTAAAAGCCCGGTCGAGTACCAGGATCATCTACATCAGCAAGCGTCCAGCTTCCGCCGTTAGCCATTAGCGAACGCCTCCGCGTCTAAGAAGTCCTTTACGGCCTTCTTCATTTGATCGTGTGTAACTAAATCATCATTAGACCAACCTGAGTGGACAGCAGCACCAGCAACAATGCGATGTGGCTTTCCTGTAAAATTATCTTCTATTTTTGTAGCCTCTACAAGCTCCCACACTGGGAACTTAGAAGTTGTTTCTTTCTTTTTTGAGCTACTACCTTTTGGAGTATTATCGTTAGTTTCTTCTACTTCATCTGCTTCATCTGGCATTTATTCTCCTTACGGCGGGTTCGTATCAACGAATTTCTCAACTTCAGGATCGTTACCCACAGTAGCACTGATCACAATTCGCTCGACCGGACGCGCCTGTTCATGAATCACTGGAGTTAACGGAGTACGTACATTAAGAGTAGATAACATCATAATTCTATTGGATTCAATACCGGGCTCACTATTTACCGAAGTTGAATAAGATTCAGGAGGTATGCTAACCACTCGCCACTTGATAAGCGACTCAGTTGGAGGAGTACCTAACGTAGCCAGAGCAGTTATCTCATGAATCGTAGTAGTATGAGTATCGGCAGCTACAGGCGAAACTGTAACTCTCTGTCCATCTACGTATACATGATACGAACGGAACAAATTGATTCCTCTTGGGTGTCTGGGTATTACAACTTCAATCTTACCTATGGCACCCAAGATGACACTCACAGCAACACTCGGTAACGACTCAACACTATCAATCGCACATATTCCAGTAACCTGAACACTATACGTTTCAGCCGGTACCGTTCCACCAGCCACAATATCCGCTACGATAGGAGTCGGATATACAAAGTCCTCTAGTACTCCAGCAATCTGCCATTTTTGATTCTCTAATAACTGCGTCATCTTCGACTGCATGTCTTCGGCAGCTAGAAAATCATCCGTCAGATACATCACATTGTATCGACGATTCATCCATGTAAGATCTCTAGTAACTTTTTCCATAGGCGCATTAGGCACCTGATCGATCATCCATACGGGACGATCCTCATCAATCGTTGAACGATGAGGCAATATCCTAGAATTGGTATCAATCTTATTTATGAATTTAACTATAGAGGCTCTTACATCTCTTTCATTCATGCTCCCCCCAACTCAAAGATATGAGAATCATTAGCGCCAAGTAATACAAAATCGTCTGGCATATCTGGCGTAGCCCTCGATACGACCTCTACTTTTATTCTACCTTCACGCACAATAGCGCGTACTTGAAGAGACTGTACGTGACCGTTTATTATTTCAATAGGAGGTATAAAGATTTCTGTAGTAGAGTAGGGTCTAACAAGTTCGGCAACTTTTCTTAGCGTATCAGACTGATGGTTAACAAGTTCCATAACTTGTTCTTCTTTAATATCTACCATTATCTAAATCCTAATAGCCTCATATTTCTTCTGAAAATACCAGCAAGCACCAACTCGTTAGTTTCGACTTCAGTCATACCTCGCTCAAATGCGTGAATACCTTGAAACGAGAATGGATGAATAGTAACAAATCTGCCAGCTATGAACACTACTCTAATGTTGGTAACAGCAAATCCTAACTCAATGAAAATAGCATAAGGAACATTAGTACCAAACTCAACGAAATGTTGCGAACCTCGTCTTGTACTCTGGTGCCAGTATGCATCTGCGGGAGAAGAATCACCATCGGGTTGTACGAGAAACGAGGGATCATAAATCCCAATAGAGGCCGCAAGCCTGCCACTGTCTGTAGCTTCGTCAGCAATTATCCGACGAATAATCTTTATTCCTTCTTCGGCAGTTTCTACTGACATATCAGAAAAGCGACGCGGCATATTAGCTGCCAAGCCGCCCAATAGTTCCTGTGAAGGCTTGATTAATTGCTCGTGATTTATTCTAATTCCCTGTACTGGCATCAGACCACCGCTACAACTTCATCTCTTTCAGATATAACTGCTCTCTTGTGATGAATGGCGACTGAATCATACAACGGATCTACGAACTGTACGTCATATTGCTGTCCGGGCAGCCCATCGAACACTACGACATCACGGCTACGCAAATCTACTGTCGGATCTACCCACACAACGCCATGCGAGCGGTCCATATATTCTTCTTGTACAACTTCTATTCTCGACCTGTAGTCATGTACAAAGTCGGGGCGACACGCAATGTTTTCGGATTGTTTGGTCCAGGTCGTACTTGTCACCATATTGTCTCTAGTGGCAGTAGATGGTCTATATATCGTACATTTTTCTACCAACAGACCAGTAAACGGCATTAGAAGGGCCACCCAAGATGCTGGTCGCCATACACAACCTGATTAAACTCTTCAGTATCAGAAACAAACCCAAGGACCGTAACGGCTCGCGCCAGTCTATTGTTGTATGCGCTCACCATATCGATGACACCCGTATTAGGATTCGCAGGCATAACTTGTTCTATTCTAGTTCCATAAGCCATCGGCTTTGAATTATCGTGAAGTCTAGAGATAGTATCGCCAATAAGAGGGAAAGCTTCGAGCAAACCCTTATTGAAATCTTGCTTAGCTCCCTTGTCATAAGAGTAAGATCCAATACGCTCTGACCTAAATGGAGAAACTCTAGAAGCTACCGACCTACCCTGATAGTACAACGCCTCAGCAACGTAATAAACCACGTCAGTCATTAACACCAAAAAATTTGACTTTGATTCATCATATGGACCATAAATATTTAGAAACGAATGAGATCTATCTATGAGTTTATCTAGTATTGCGGGGCTGAGGTTACAAATAATGTCATCTAACGACCATATCTTTAATCCGTTTCCACTTCCAAAACTAGTCAAGTCGGTAGTGGTCATGCAACCCCCTTAGCTATAAGGCTAGGCGAGGCAGTTTCGACCCACCTCAGGAATGCTGTACGTCGACTCAGCCGACTTTTCGACCTAGGCGCGCACTATTTATCGTTTTTACCCCCTGAACGACGTATGGCCGCGGCAATTAACCCTCCCATAGCCGTAGTCAACAAGGCGGTAATAGAAGCTAGGATACTACCATCTATATTGACGTCAAACAACAAAGCTGTAATTGAACCAAATACAATAATGATTCCATAGAGTCCAACTAAAACTTTAATCATCCAAGTCAATACTGACGGAAGACTATCCTCCTTTTTCCCACTCACCTTGTTTCCCAACTAGAGAAGCTTATTTGTTGTGTCTATAACCTTCATGAATGTTTTATGTCGTTCAATGCGAGATACTAATCTGGTGGCTATATTAAAGACGTATTCTAACCAGATACCAAAAACGCATCCTATGAATCCAGAGACAAATATAATGCCAGCCATACTTAGACTTTCAATTCCTAGTAATTCTAGCATTACGCAGCTATCCCTGTTAGTTTAATCCCGATTTGTCGAGCTTCAGAATTAGTAAGATCTTTTCCAGAAAGAGCAGCAACAAAAAATTCACCTTCATCAAAATTACCTGGAGTAACAGCGCTGTTTGCTCCAATACGAAGAGGAAAACTATTAGCCAAGGTAGAAACAGTGTTGTCATCAGTCGGAGTCCCACTCCCAATACTATTTCTAATTAATTCAATATCATCTTCTATGATACTTCTAACTCCAACCAAAACAAAATCTAGTCCTACGCCTATATGAGACAATTGATCTACGGGTTGGTTAGTTCCATCGGCTATCCTAAAGCCTTGATTCCCTCCAGTAGTATTCATCAATTTATATCCAGCGGCAGCTCCTAAATTATTTGATTTGACCAAATATCCATGTGCTAACGCAGGAGTTAAATCCTCGTACTGCAATCCAGCAAATATAGCTAACAAGGGATCACCAGCAGCAAAATCTAATTCAGGATGATCTGGTATCTCAAAATACTGAGCTCCACCGAGTAGGGCTTTCGGTCTATTAATAACTGAAGACTTAAATCCTGTAGCAGAACGATTGATAGTTACTGTTGCCGCATTTACCGAATCTTCAACAAGCGATGCAAACGGAGCTACAAGCTTCGTGAAATCAACGTCGAACACCGGCGTATCGGTAAGATCTCCATTGACAATAACGGCCCTCTTCACAAGACCCGTAAATGGTTGGAAAGTCCCTCCACTTACACCAATTTCTAGATCAGCAGTACCAATATGAATCGAAGCTACAAACGTCGTGCCCGCAACCCCCAACTCTGTCCACGTAATATCTTCCCAGGGTGTATCAGGGGGATCGTACGAATACCAGAAACTGTTATTCGTCGTTGCCGCAATGGTCCGACTTGCCACCCATTGAGGGACTTCAAGAGGAAGTGGAACCGAACTATTATCGAACAAGTCGGTTCCAGTAGTTCCATCTGTCGATGCACCAGCGAGGAGTCCGCCAGACGTGTTGAGGACTAACTGGTAGGACCGATGATCTCCAGCAGCATCCCACTTCGCTATAATTTGATTTGCTACTCCCGGCGTGAAATCCGCCGGATCGATATATGCAGCTTGAACAAGATTAGATGTAACATCGAGTTCTGGCGAGTCGGGCGTACTCGCAGAATTAAGTGCTACGCCCGATAACCGTATTCCTTTATCGATTTTCTGGAAAATACGAGGGTCTGCGGCATCGACACCTACGGACGAACCAGCTACAGCATGATGGCCCCGCCCTGACTGATCTAAAATCGAATCAGAGGCGGAGTCATAAGCTTCTACGGGCCACAGACCAACAATATTGCGCTTAATGATATCGGCATTATAATTTATGCCTGGAATAATAGTCCTGTCCAACGAAGTTCTCTGTAAAGAGCTCCTACGCAAAAACACGACTACCTCCTCCCAGACACCCTCAAACTATGCGTTGTCTGAGCTGTACCACCATTGGTTTCTCTAAAACGGAAATATTTGGCTCGAAGTTCAAGAACATTACTGTAATTGACATTTGCAAGAACTGGCACAGAAAGAGTATCTTCGTCTACTGTAACTCCACCATTAGACTCTTCAACCACGAGCCCCGCAGCGGCAGTATCTTCATCTGCTTCGAAATTAATCACGAGCTCTCTAATTGGACCACGTTCGATCCAATCATCTGCCGCTGGAGCATCATCTTCAAAATGGTCTACTACTTGGGCCACTGGAGTCTCAAATACTCCATCAATTCCCAGGGCAACAGTAGAGGCATAAAGCTCTACTTCACCCCCATTAAAGACATATCGATTAGGAGGTCCGTTCTTGGCGAACCGTCTATGTATCGCCATTAATTCTCCCTACTTCTTGGACTTACGCTTAAACTTGTCAAGCTTGTCGCGAAGCTTGCTCCCCTTTTTATAAACCTTACGCTTTCTCTTGGGAGCAGGCTCAGGTTCGGTCTCTTCTTCTACTTCTACAACAGGCTCGGGAAGAGAGGTAACTTGTAGTACCTTTTCGTCAATCTGATCATTACCCCATCCATACTTGGTAATGGATGGATGTACCCCGATGGGCTCAGTCTCAGCATCCTTGTCTAGAATAATATCGGCAAGTTCATCTTCATTAGTATCCACATTAACACGACGCATAAGATCTGGATGATCTATAGCTTCGCCTTCATCATTTTCTACATTAATCAAGACGAAATGCTGTTGACCATACATCGCAATCTGAGCCTCAGGAGACCTATATGGAAATTTCCTGGCAAACTCACCCGGACCAATCCTTAGAATTCTTCCAAAAATAGTTACTTCGCCCGTGCCTGGAATAGAAAAACGTTCGTCTGTAATCAACTGAATTTCTAGAATCATAAATTACCCGTCTCCTTCTCTAAAATCACATGTAGAATTAAAACCAACAGTAGGAGTAGTATTTCATTTCCTACTCCTACTGAACGTACTACTTAAGCCTTTCTTGAGTGGCATAACTCACCCTTAGACTCGGGTGTACTCTAACCACGCAGCATACAGGCGCAGATCATCACCAGCGTGAGTACCCGGTGTCAACGAAACATTGAGGAAACCAAGTGGGTGACCAGTAAGATTGGCAGCTACAATAGTAACGATCTGCTCACTAAGAGCAAGAGGAACTGCTGCAATCAAAGTGCCCATCTCAGTATCACCAACACCATCGAACACCTGAACATCAAGCGTGACAGTATCCGCATCTGCATCTTTCTCAGTCAACAGATGAATCTCTGCGTCTTGTGCATCGTTAAAGTCCGGCGGCATAGCAATCGTTGGAAGCTGTAGCTCAGTTTCATCTGCCGCCGCCCACAAAATGCGAACACCCCTGTCCGTCGCGCCATTAATGCGCTCAAGAATTGGGTTAGTAGCTGCTTCCACGACAGGAGCAACAATAGCATTCGTGTCAATTTCACGAGCAGAAAACAAATCAATGGGGATATAACCCCTGGAGAGATTTAAACTCCCCGAGAACTGATTACCAAGGTACTCAAGCTGCTTGAGTACCTCCAGCATCATTTCAGTTCCACGGAGAGGAGTTCCAGTCGGAATAACCGGAGCTGGCATTTACTTATCCTTTCCTAGAAGACTCGAGGAATCAGCATGTGATCCGGCTGGAACAGGACAGGCATAGCGTTGTGCTCAACGAGAGACTGACGCGCTGACGGGTCCTTTTCCTTCCAGGTCTTACCGAACCTACCGATATGACCAGCAGGAGCTTCATCATCCGCAGCGGGACCATCAAGCATGGCAAATGTTTCCTCGCCACCCTCAGCGATACCAACAAGGAATCCATCTGGGATGTAGTTCACAAACACCGGAGTAGAAGGCGCAGTAAAGTCGTCGACGTAACCACGGTCATACTCGCGGAAATTAACTCCCTGGAACCTCGGGATAACACTCTCAAGAGCAAACGCACCCTTCTGAGCATCATTCAGCAAGTCCTGGACCTGAGACGCACGGTAGTACGTGTCAATGGTAGGACCATTGCCGATGAAGTTCGTGAGGGTAGTATCGCTATCTCGAGAGATAATCCTCTTGAAGTCCTGGATGTCGGTAACAAGGTTTGCTGCCGGGTCATCCCAGAACGTAGCAACGGTTGGCAAGTGACTCGCCGCGATACCATAGTTGATCTGAGTAGTGTCTCCCAGAGGGGTCAAATCGAAGGACCCAACTGCAAGCATCTTCCAAATCAAATATTCGTGGAATCGGTCAATGCGTTCAGTGAGCTCAGTGACCTCACGCATAACAGCTTCTTCGGCATTTGCACGGTTCAACTCACCGGGCAGTCGAAGCCACCGAATCGTGGTTGGAAGGAAGACCTTCTTCTCACGAGTGTAGATGAAAGAACCCTGCATTTTGCCAATACCTTGCTGATCAACAATGAACGCAGGGCTATTAGGCGTGTTCGGT
>SDBT01002931.1_pt1 | contig 29754 bp, 30 predicted proteins | sample 2277101 | NCBI WGS metagenome assembly SDBT01 (sample SAMN10404973, study PRJNA504765) | marine sediment metagenome | isolation source: marine sediment core GS10_PC15, 103 cmbsf | place: Arctic Ocean: Southern Knipovich Ridge | collected 2010
TTGTTCTACGAGAAAGAAATTTCATAGTACTAATTATTTCATTTTCTCGGACTATTAAAGGATCTAATTTATCTTCTTTTGCTAATTTAGTTAAATTTCTCGTATACCTTAAAAGTAATTTAAATTTTTTAGGTTCAGAAACATCGGTGATATTTTGACTACGAAGTTCTTGAACAATTTTTAAAACCTGTTCTTTGTTAATTCTGAATCGTGCTAAAATTTCCCTTGCATCATTTACTGTATCTAATATAGCTATAAATAAATGTTCAGTTGAGACAAAGTCATCTTTTATAATTTCTGATAATTTTGCTGACTGCTCAATAACTTGTGCTAAATCTGGATTTAAATAAATCTGATAAGCTGGAGAAAGAACACTACTAGACTCTGGTGCTTCAATTGCTTCTAAAACAGAGTCTGTAAGAAGTATTGTGTCAATTTCTAATTTATCTAAAATTGAATTTACCATACTCTCATCTTGAAGCAATAATGCAGACAAAAGATGCACAGAAGAAACGTGGTTTACTCCACGCTCAATAGCAAGCTCATGAGCCCTCTTAATTGCATCCTTTGCTTTAGTTGTAAATTTATTTAATGGTGGCATATATAATTAATAGAAAATTATAAATTTATTCAAGATGCATTGGAAGTATCTTTTGTATCTTCTTTTTCTTCTAAGGCATCCAAAATTGAATTCATAGAAACAAAAGAAGAATTTTCACTAAATAAAGCCATACCAATAACTTCTCCATTTAAATTAAGCACCATCCCTCCTGCACTAGATTTATTTACATTAAGTCTTATATTTTTATTTATATCAAATACAAAAGAAGATATATTACTACCTAAAAACAAAACCTTTTGTCCAGTTTTCATTTTATCTATATCTCCAAATATTGGAAGCTGAAAAGCAAGCTCATCTTCTTCATTAAGAGGTAACCCTATTTCAAGAAATGAAAAATTATTCTTATTAGTTTCTAGAAAATCTGCTTTAAATTTACCACTGTCATTTTTTACATAATACACTCCTTTGCCTGAAATCAAGGTTGCATCAACTACCACTATTCCTTCTTCGCTTAAAATAAATCCTTTACCAGCAGAAATTTCTATAAATTTACCAGTTTCATCTACCACCTCTCTTGTAATAAGAAAAACCGCAGATTGATTTTTTGCAATAGCGTCTACTACTAAATCTTCTTCTTTTACTATAATAGTTTGTACGGTAGTTTTACCTTCTATTCGCTGAATTTTCTCAACTGTTTGCTTAATTACACGATTAAAAGGCAAGGCAACAGAAGGGGGTACTTGTTGCATTAGAGTAACAGTAGTTATGCTTGTAGCAATAGAAGCTACAAAAGACAGAAGCAGCGCAAGCAATATAAGTTGTGTTTTATTTAAATCTTTTATATCCATAGGCTAATCATACCACTTTTTTAATTTTTTCAAAAGTTCGGACAAATTTTGGATAGTATAAATAACATCTTTCTTAGTAGTGTTTCTACCTAAAGAAAATCGAAGAGAGCCATCTGTTTCTTTTATATTTTTATTTATTGCTTTAATTACATGAGAAGCTTTACTATCCCCTATCTTACAAGCACTTCTTGAAGAAGTTTCAATACCCCTAGATGAAAGTTCAATCACCAAAAGATCACTTGGAATTTTAGGAATTGTAATATTTATATTATTTGGTAATCTGTTTTTCAAACTACCATTTATTATAAATTTATTGTTAAAGATAGTCTTCGATACTTTTTGAAGTTCTTTAAAAAAATAATCACGAAGTTTAGTTAAACGTACACTTTCTTTATTTTTTATTTTCTCTATTAAAGCTAGCGCTTCTTTAAATCCTAAAATATTCACAACATTTTCTGTCCCTGGTCGAAAAACAAATTCTTGATCTCCTCCAAAAATTATTTTTTGTATAAGGGTATTTCTTCTTATATACAAAGCACCCACTCCTTTAGGTCCATAAATTTTTCCACTATTAAAAGATAATAAATCTATACCCAGCCTTTCTACGTTAATTGGTAAATAATTTATAGCTTGAGTAGCATCAGTATGAAATATCGGATAATTCCGTGAAGGACTGTCCTTCACAGAAATTTTCTTATAATGTCTAATAGCTTTTGCAATTTCTCTAATCGGTTGAATAGTGCCAATTTCATTGTTAGCATACATTACTGAAACTAAAACTGTATTTATTTTTAATGCTTTTCGAATTTTTTTAGAATCAACTATTCCATTCTTCTCAACTTCGATATAAGTAACTTCTGCTTTTTTTGTTTTTTCTAAATATTTACATACTTCAAGCACTGATGCATGTTCAATATTAGTAGTAACTATATGTGGAAGAATATATTGAGTGTTTTTATTAATAATACCTAATATTGCTAAATTATTTGATTCGGTTGCCCCACTTGTAAAAATTACTTCATTAGAATGAGCTCCTAAAAATTCCGCCACTTCCCTTCTTATTTCTTCTAAAATCTTTTTAACTTTTATTCCAGAATTATGTATAGCACTCGGATTAGCAAAATTTTCTTTTGAAAACTTCATCATATTAACAGAAACCAAAGATGCAATTGGTGTAGCTGAAGCATGGTCTAAATATACTTTTAGTTGCTTTTTTTCAAATTTTTGGTTTGATTTTGACATAAAAATAGTATATATTGAAAATCTATGAATACAAAGCTCGAAATAACTTTTTTTGTTTTTATCCTAGTTTTAGTATTACTTCATACCCTTTGGATAATGAATACTGAAAAACGTTTAAAAAGATTTTTTATTGGAAAAAAAGGCAAAGACCTAGAAGATAATTTAGTTACTCTTGAAGAAAATATAGATGAATTAAAAAAAGCAAAAGAAAATACTGAAAAAGAATTAAGATTCATAAATACAAAATTGAAAAAAAGCATAAGAGGACTTGAAACTATACGCTTCAACCCTTTCCCTGACCAAGGCAGCAATCAAAGCTTTGCTATTGGAATGCTAAATGAAGAAGGTGATGGAGTAGTAATTTCTAGTCTTTATTCTAGAGACCGAATGAGCATTTTTGCTAAACCTATAAAAAACAAACAATCAGAACATGAGCTTAGTGTTGAAGAAAAAGAAGCTTTAGAAAAAGCTGATGTAAAATAATTTTATATGGATACAAAAGATAAACAATTAAATTTAGAAGTAAGACCACCTGTAGTAGTAATAATGGGTCATGTTGATCATGGTAAATCTACTTTGCTTGATTACATTAGAAAAACAAATATAGTTGAAAGCGAAAAAGGTGGCATCACTCAACATATTTCTGCATATGAAGTTTTACATAAAAATGAAAAAAATATTGATAAAAAAATAACTTTTTTAGATACTCCTGGACATGAGGCTTTCTCAAAAATGCGTGAACGAGGTGCAAAAATCGCAGACATAGCTATTCTTGTAGTCTCAGCCGAAGATGGAGTAAAACCACAAACAATTGAAGCATGGAAAACAATTGTAGCTAGTGAGATACCTTGCATTGTGGCCATAAATAAAATAGATAAAAGTGGAGTAAATATAGAAAAAACAAAAACAGAGTTAACAGAAAATGAAATTTATTTAGAAGGATATGGAGGCAAAGTTCCGTTTACTCCAATTTCAGCCAAAGTTGGTACAGGAATAGATGACTTACTTTCACTTATTTTAATTTTAGCTGAAGTTGAAAACTTTACAGCAAATAAAACAGATAAAGCATCTGGTTTTGTAATTGAAGCGCATCTTGATTCAAAACGTGGAATAGAAGCTACTCTAATTATTAAGAACGGAACACTTAAAAAGGGCATGACAGTAGCAGTAAAAGACAGCATCTGCTCAACCAGAATAATAGAAAGCTTTTCAGGAAAAATGATTGAAGATGCTTCTTTCTCCTCTCCTATAAGACTAATAGGTTTTAATAAAATGCCACAAATTGGTGGTGAATTTAAAGCTTTTGACACAAAACAAGAAACAGAAAAATATATAAAAGAAATACAAAATGAAAATTCAGAAAACAAAAAAGATCTTTCTAAAGATGAAACAAATAAAAAAATAATTCCAATAGTTTTAAAAGCCGATGTATCTGGATCATTAGAAGCTATAGAAAAAGAAATAAATAAAATACAAAATGAAAATGCTGAATTTAAAATACTTGTAAGAGGTGTTGGACCTATATCTGAAACAGATATAAAAGGAGTAGGAAAAGATGTAATTATAATAGGATTTAATGTAAAGGCTAATAAAAATGCAACTAAGCTTGCTTTAAGTAAAGATATTAGTATGTTCTTTTTTGATATTATCTATAAATTAACAGAATGGCTAACAGAGCAAATGGAAATAAGAAGACCAAGAATAGAAACAATTGAAACAATAGGTAAAGCAAAAATATTAAAATCTTTTACTCGCACAAAAGAACGCCAAGTAATTGGAGGTAAAGTAATAGAAGGATTTATTGCTTTGAATAGTACAGTAAAAATAATGCGTAGAGATTTTGAAATTGGTAAAGGTAAGGTTATAAATTTAGAAAAAACAAAAGTAAAAACACAAGAAGTAGAAGAAGGTGCAGAATTTGGCATGATGATAGAATCAAAAATAGAAATCGTAGCTGGAGATATTGTTGAATCTTTTGCTGTCGTAAGTAAATAAAAATACTTCTTAAATTATGATAAATAGAAATGAAAAAGTAGCAAATTTAATTAAGGAAAAAGTAGCAGAATTTTTATGTAAAGAAAATAATAAAACTTCACTAATAACAGTAACTTCAGCAAACACCTCTCCTGATTTAAAACGTGCAACGATATTCATCACTGTCTTGCCAGAAGATAAAGAAAAAACTGCTCTTTTATTCGCTAAGCGTAAAAGAAAAGAAATAAGAAAATTTTTAAGAAAACATATGGTAACAAAAATTATTCCTTTTATTGATATACAGATAGATCGTGGAGAAAAAAACAGACAAAAAATTGACGAATTGCTTCGAAATGGTTAGGATTACGTGCATAGCCTAGTAGTAAGTCGTATGAGGATAGCAAGATTACAATATGCCATTCCCCTGCGCAAGCTTTATTATTAATAAAGTAATTTATTTTAATTAGAAAGAATATTGGCCTAGTAGTAAGTGGCATGAGTGTAGCGAAGTTATAATATGCCATTCCTCTGCGCAGATGTTAATATTAATAAATAATTTGTTTTAGTAAAAAAATATTGGCCTAGTAGCCAAGTGGTAAGGCATTCCTCTGCAAAAGGAACACTCGGCGGTTCGATTCCGCCCTAGGCCTCAAAAATTAAAAAGTTTTAATTTTTTGCCAGTTCGTCTAAGGCGAAATTGTCGATGTGAATCTTAGACAGAGAAGTAAATAATAGTAGAGTAATTTGAAAATAAAAGAATTTTAAAATATAATTACTTGAGTGTTGCCCGAGTGGCGGAAATGGTATACGCGCACGACTTAAAATCGTGTCTCGCAAGGGATGTGGGTTCGATCCCCACCTCGGGCACTAGGTTAATTAAAAAAAGAAAAATATGCGCCTATAGCTCAGTTGGTAGAGCAGATCCCTCTTAAGGATAAGGTCGTAGGTTCGAACCCTACTGGGCGCACAAGCATTAAAAATTTAAACTGCTTTAGATTTTTAATGCTTGTGTGAAGCGGAGCAATGTTTTACTAGTAAGTAAAACTGTGAGCTGGGGCCGAGAAATTTTCGAGCGACGGCGAGAAAATATTCGTGGCCACAAGTACTTAAGTACTTTAGACGAGACGAAGGCACGACGGTGCCGAATCAGGGTCGTGAAATTTTGCGAGTGACGACGAGCAAAATATTCCTGACCACGAAGTACAAAGCACTTTGTGCAAGACGGAGGTATAACGATACTAGCGCAAAGATAATTATATATGCCGGGGTGGCGAAATTGGTAGACGCACTTGCCTTAGGAGCAAGCGAGATTAATCTCATGGGAGTTCAAGTCTCCCCTCCGGCACAAAATATATGTTATAGATTTTTGCCTGACTTGAAAGCCGGAACGCGACGGCGTAAGGCGGGTGAGCTCGGGATAGGGACCCGAGTGCAAGACCTTTTGTGATAGATTACGAGCTACAGCGAAGTAATATATCCAAAGGGTGTACTGCTCCTGTAAGGAGAGCGAGATTTTTCAGCAGAAAAATACTTGTGACCAAGTCTCCCCTCCGGCACCACTTTAAGGACTTGACATTTATATTAAACGTGCTATACTCTACATATGAGAAAAATAGATAATATAAAAATAACATATAATATAATTTGGGGCTTAGGAATATTAGCTATTTTAGCTTTTGGAATATTTCTTGTACCGATAAAAACAGAAGCTCGTGTAAACCTTATTCAGGATCTTACTGTTCCAATAAATGACAAATTTAATTTTACATCTTCTAATTTTTACTATTATCAACCCTATCAAACTTCTAGACCAGTACAAAATTACTACCCTGTTAATACACAAGCAAATTACTACGAAATACCAACAGTTTATTCAAATACATCAGTTGCAAAAACCAATACACCAACAAATACAGAAGAGGTTGAAATAGAAACTGAAGATAAATATCAAGGCCTTGCTGCAAATGTAGTTTTTGGTGATAATAGTTTTCTACCTTCTGGATTATTCCAATGGATACTGTTAGGAATATTTATTCTTATAATAATTATTTTAACAAGAATGATTTTTGGTAGAACGAAAAAATTCCACGAAACACCTCTTAAAATTTCTTAATTATTCCGCCTAAAAAACTCTCCTTTGGGAGAGTTTTTTAATTAGGGCCTACCCCCACACCTTTTTTATTGTATAGAAAAGGTTGTGGAGGGTTGACTTTTGTCATTTAATGTGATACAATGTCAAAGACTTTAGTCCTTTGACATTAAAATTTTTATATGAATGGTTTGTTCATTAAGTAGCTAACTACTCCCCTATTATTAGAAGATATTAGCTTTTTAATGAACAAACTATTTATAACCCGCGGCGCCTCGCGGGCGCTCACACGGCGCCTCAGGCGCAAGGAGAAAATCATGACTATCGTCAGTGGACTGATTCTGTGTTTGGTGGCATATTTGATACTAGACATATTCGTCACCGTTCCAGGAGCACATTATGGTGTGCATCTTCGGTTTGGTGAACGAACTGGGAAAATCTTTGAAGAGGGGCTTAATTTGAAGCTTCCTCTCATCGAAAAGGTTGAGCTTTTCTCTATGGAGCTTGATCGAATCTCAGTAAAAGTAGAATTCACCACCGAGGACACTCTGCAAATGTTCCTAGAAGGATCATTGCAGTATTATCCAGACCCACGTATCTCAGATGATCCAAAAGACATCAGCAGGTCTGCCAAGAAAAGACGTGGAAAGAATACGTTCTTCGCCATGTCTGATGAGATCATCAAGAAGGGTATTGAAGAAACTATTCAGTCCATCCTTGGAGGACTTGGTGGACGATACACAGGTAAAGACTTCTATGCCAACCGACAGGCACTGGGGCAATTGATCAATGCAATTCTAATGATGAAGACGCCACCACACATGAACCATGACCCTGAAATATGTGAGGTCAAAGGATGTGAAATGGCAGAGAAGGTGGGGGCTAACGATCTAGTGCTTTTCTACAACGAACACTGGAAAGAAACACAAGCTCTCACAAAAAGCGGAAACAAAGATGCAGAGACATGTTCTCCGCATGAGATTCGCTACGGTATTGACGTAGAAACCTTCGCTCTGTCTAGGGTAGATTTCTCAGAAAAGACCAAGACAGACCTCGAGAAAAAGAAGCAAGCCGATGCAAGTGAAGCAGCCTTCGATGCCAAAATGAGAATGGCAGAGAAAGCAAAAACGATTGGGGCAACAGCTCAAGAAGCATTGAATGCAGCTGATGTTTCAATTGACCCAGACATTAAGAAAAGGGTTGTCTCCATTGAGGGCTCAACTGGTGTCTTGGGTGGTCTTGTCGAAAAAATAGGAGGTTAATCTCATGCATAAGAAAGGAATAGCCCCAACAGGCAAAAATCACCCTGTTTTCTTATGGATTGTTGGGATTATAATTATCCTCGTCCTAATGAAATCCTGTGGAGGGGGTGATGAGGGATCTCCTGATGAGCCTGACACCCCCCCCACCACACAGCAAACCCCGGCGGCGCCTCCGGTTGCCCAACTACCAACCAAGGTCAGGGGGGAAACACCCGCAACAATCACGGCAGATTACGGGTTCTCACTTGAGGCTAACGGACCAATCATGGTCCAGTACCCTGGGGAAGAACCTTTTCTGTTCACCCCTGCGGGAAATGACTGCCAACAACTACACCAACCTCGGCGTTCGGGTCCAAAAAAGTTTTGGGACCCAGATGATCCAGAGGAAGGGCACATTTCCTTTCGAATCTATCGAGGTTTAGGGGAATGTGTAGTAAGGCCATAATCGCGCTGGCCACGCAAATATATCAAAAGTTAGGCGCACAATGCGCAAAAGGCGACTCTCAATCGAGGGCCGCCTTTTTACTTTTTATACAGAATATTTAATTTCCAACTTGTGGATATTGTGGACTATAATCTTCCAAATCAACTGTTCCAGTTTCTGGATCTATTTCAGATTTTGGAATATTAAAAGTACTTAAAATAATATTTAAAATAGTCCAAACACTTAACATAATTGTAATACCTATTATTCCCCAAATCATATGAGCCTTGCCAGTCGTTTTTTTTTCTTCACTATCTTGATTACTAATAAACTGAAATACACCATACAGAAAATAGATAATTGCTAAAGCAAATAAAAAAGAAATAAGCGGATTAATAATTTGCTGATTAATATTCGCTAAAAAAGAATCAAAACTAGCATAAGCTATATTAGGAGAAAATAAATACATTTTTTAAATTAATTTAATTTAAGGAACAAGTGGATCAACATCTATGGGTATAGTAGGAAGCTGAATATTCGTTTGATTATTAAGACCAAAGGTGTTTCGAAGAACATTCACAAGACCCCATAGTCCAACAATTACCGCTAATCCAATAATACCCCAAATAATTCTATTTCGGCCAGTTTTCTTTGCTTCTTCGTCAGAAGAAATAACATACTGAACAACTCCCCATACAAAATAAAGTACACCTAGTGCAATCAATACTGGAATAACTGCATTAAACAATTGTCCAAGTTTACATAATAGACCAAACAATGTGCCTGATTGAGATATATTACATTGATTTGCCGCAGATCCTATAGTTCCAACTTGAGCAAATGCTAAAACTGGAAAAGAAGTCAAAACTAAACCAGATAAAACAACTAATTTCTTTTTCATAATAATTCTAATAAAAATTCTAATAATTAAACGACCTAATTAATAAATAACTCTAAAAACAAAGAACAATACTTTAATTATAACATAACACTCAAAAAATAAAAGCAACTACGGACTAACTTGTGGAAGAATATTTGTTTCAATTCCAAGAGAACTCCCCAGAATAGCTACCAGTCCCCAAATACTAAGCATTACTGCTAATGCTATAATTCCCCATATCATACGCTGTTTACCTTGTGTTCTTTTTGTTTCTTCTCCTGCTCCCAAAATGACAAATTGTACAACTCCCCATACAAAATAAGCTACAGCCAAAGCAAACATAAGTGGAATTAAAGAATTATTAATAACACATGTTGCAGAATCTAGTAAATTTGAAAGCCTGGGATTATCCACTAATTCACAACTGCCTTCACCTCCTCCTATTACTTCTAATACGGGGGCAACTCCTTCACCAATACCGAAAGTATTAATAACAACACCCACAAGACCCCATACTCCAACAATTACTACTAATCCAATAATGCCATAAATAACACGATTTTTACCTTGTTTTTTTGCTTCTTCTCCACCAGCAATAACGTACTGAACAACTCCCCATACAAAATAGACTACACCTAGTGCAACCAATACTGGAACAACTGCATTAAGAAGTTGATGAATATTACATAATAAGAGCTCCAATCCATTCCCAGTACATGCTTGTGTTTCTGAAGAATTAATTGTAATTTGAGCAAAAGTAGTTACTGGAATAAGAGTTGAAAATATTAAAATAAGTTTTGTTAATCTTTTTATTTGTTTTCTCATTTTTGCTAATGCCTAGGGCCTAATTGCCTAAGGCCTGTATTAAAATTATAAAGAAAGCACAGTCTCAGATATAACCTGTGCAATAGCCCACGACCCCAAAAGTACTGCTGCACCAATTAATGTATATAAAAGCGTACTTTTAGCTTTACTTAATTTTTCTGAATTACCTCGAGCAAATACAAAAAGAAAGCCACTATAAATAATAGCTAGTGCTACTATCGGCATACCTATTTTAATTATTCCCTCAAGAAGAACCTTTATGAGTCCATCAATGGTTTCAATTCCTTTTTCTGCTAATGGATTACAGATTTTTCCAGAAATATCACAAGGTGGTGGAACCTCCCCTTCTTGTGCTAAAGAAATTATAGGAAAAACAAAAGTAAATAAAAGTAAACTACATTTTGTAAAATTTTTCTTTATAAGTTGCATCCCATTAGAAATTTTAATATTCATAAATTTTTTCCTTAATCTCCCGTTTGGTGAATTTCTAACGGGATATATTAATTATACCTTATATTAAAAACCAATCCAAGAACCCTCATAACCTAAAATTGACAACAATGTGTGAATAATAATCCATGCAGCGGCAGCCAGAACTAAGCCCCATACTGCATTAGTAAAAATATGTTTAGCTTTTGTTCTACTACTAGCAGACTCCCCCCCAGCGGTAATCATAAGAAAACCAGCGTAGAAAAACATAATAGCTGCAATAGGTATAACCAAACGAGTAAGAATAAAATTAATAACTCTATTCACGAGATCCATGAGATCATTAAAACCACACTCCACAAACTGGCCTCCTACCATTTTTCCATCTATAAGCTGGCCTCCTACTATTTTCCCACAAGAATCAGATACTAAAGAACTATCTGCAAAAGACAAAATTGGCATCAATACCAGCATAAGAATTAAAACAAAAAATAATATTTTAAATTTCTTATTCATATTTATCTATTTAACAATAAAGATAATTTTGCACTAGCATCTGAAATGGCACTTCGAACATCTAAATTATTTGACGATACTCCATTAATCATTTTACGAAAGATATCATCAGTGTCTTTTGATGATGGGTCAAGCCAGCCCTTAGCATATAATGCAGAAGAATAAAAAGTAGGGAAATATGCATCAGTCTGTTTTATTGCGAGTAAGTCTCTTCTTGCTGGTACCACTTTCAAATTTTTTGCTAACTTAAATACAAAATCCCCACTACTCATTTTATTTGCAACTATAAAAGCAGTGTTTGCATTTTTAGAAAAAGCAGAAATAGCAAGACCAGTAACTTTGGCAGAAGTAAGTTTAAAATTAGCATTCTGAATTTGAGGTATTTCAGCTACTAAAAAATTTTGATTTGGATTCTTACTTATTAAAGAAGAAAGCTCACTGGCATATCCAAAATAAAAAGCTAATTTATCAGTACTAAAAAAATCTCTAGAAAATGGTAAAGATTTATTCCAAGAATAAATATTTTTCTGTGGATCCGCAAAATCAGTATAAAATTTTAGAATACTACTAAGACTATAAGAGCTACGAAGTACCATTAAATCAGAAACAAAACGCCCCTCTTTTTCAGAAACTATTTTATTTCCACTCTGCATAAATAAAGTAGCAAGTACATTTTTAGCATGAGAAATATTTGAAAAATGACCAAATGCAACTGCACTTTTAATTATTTTATTTCTCTCATCTCTTTGAGTAAGAGTAGGAACAACACCTATAAAATCATCCCAATTATCTGGTGGAGAAACTATTCCATTTGCATCAAGCATGCTTCTATTGTAATACATTACAAGTGGATCAATCGTCATTGGAAAAGCAAGTATTCCTTTAGAAGTTAGAAAAACCTCACCAGCTTGAGCAAAATTTTTCTTAAAAGAAGATAAGGGGTAATTTTGATACGGTATAGCTAAAATTTTATTACTATAGTGAAAAGCTAAATCATCCGATAAAAAAAACATATCAGTACCCTGTCCTGAAGCAAGAGCCTCAAGTAATTCCTGGTCAAAATTCTGAGGGTTCTTTTGCACATACTTCACAACAAAGCTTGGATTAGCATTATTAAATTCTTCAAGTAGTGTATTTAAGGACTCGGTTCTAAATGTACCCCATAAAATAACAGTACCCTGTCCCCCTTCTATATCTTTACCTAACGGTATTGCGCCAGAAAAAACCAATAAACCAACCACTGCAGCGGCAATAAAAATGACTATAAGTATGATTTGAAAATTTTTCATTAATATTTTTTAACCCTTTATAAATATCATACCATAATGATGTAATCCTGCATCAATTTCCCTCTCTAAAATAAAACCTTTTTTCTCAAACATTTCTCTTGCTTTCTTTTGAGTAATAGCCAGTTCTTTATGTGGCATAGGGGACGAGGGAGACCAGTCAATAAAGAGAACTTCCCCTTTTTCCTTTAAAATTCTTTTTATTTCTTCAATAAAAATATTTTTTTCTTTAACTTGAAAAAACACATTAGATACAATAACCTTGTCTGCTATAGCATCCCCTATCTTAGTACCACCAAGTTTCTCAACATCACCCCAAAGACATTCTATGTTTTCTAATTTTGCTTCTTTAATTTTATTTAAAATAATTTCTAAAAAATCTTTAATAATTTCTACTGCATAAACTTTACCCTTATTTGCAATTTGTGCTGCTAAAATTGAATAAAAACCAGTACCAGCACCCAAATCTGCCACAATATCAGTTTCTTTGATATCGAATGTTTTTAAATTTGTTAATGGATCAGTAAACATAATTTTAAAAATAATTTATAAACAAGCCAAAGATGCAATACTATCACCAGAACGAAGACGCATAATAGTAACACCTTGGGTCTGACGACCAAGAGACGAAATATCTTTTAATGCTGTTCTAATTACTTGGCCTTTTTTTGACATTGCAATTAACTCTTCTTCCTCACCAGAAAGTACCTTTGCCACTATAAGAGAGCCTGTCTTTGGAGTAACTTTAGCAGTTTTTACACCAGAACCTCCACGCTTTTGAACTTTATATTCTTTTAATAAAGTTTTCTTACCAAAGCCATTTGCACTCATAGTAAGAAATGAACCGTCTTTCTTGTCTTTCTTTATAACATCTACTCCAATTATTTGATCACCCTTACTAAGTCTAATACCACTTACTCCACCAGCAGTTCTACCCATTTCTCGTACATCAGATTCTTTAAACCTAATTGACTGACCTTTTGCAGTAGCAATAATTACTTCATCAGTTTTAGAGGTTAATAAAGCAGAAATTAATTTATCACCCTTATCTAATCGTATAGAAATAATACCACTACGACGCACATCTTTAAAGCTTTCAATAGACATTTTCTTAGCTTTTCCATTTTTAGTTACCAGCATCAAGGAATTAGAAGTAGATTTTGCTTCTTTATTAATTGCTAAAATTGAAGTTACTTTTTCATCAGATAATAACGACAAGAAATTCATAATTGATTTTCCTTTTGTCGCACGACGTCCCTCAGGTATATCATACATTTTAGTCTGATAAACCTTACCCAAATCAGTAAAGAATAAAATATCACTATGAGTAGAACCAGAGATAAGCATTGTTACGAAATCTTCTTCTTTGGTTTCAAGATCTACTACACCTACTCCTCCACGCTTTTGAGAATGATACTCTCTTGGGTCAGTGCATTTTACATATCCACCAGCAGTAAGAACAAGTACAGTTTCTTTATCTGGCACTAAATCTTCATCTGAAATTTCTTTTACCCCACCCTTTACTATTCTGGTTCTTCTAACATCTGTATATTTGGTACGTATTTCTTTTAATTCACTAGCAATGGTATTTAAAATTTTCTTTGGACTTGCCAAAAGATCTTTCATTGATTTTATGAATTTCTGTTTTTCTGCAAGTTCATCTAATACTTCCTTTCTTTCAAGACCAGCCAACTTAGATAATTTCATTTCCAAAATTGCAGCAGCTTGTAAGTCTGAAAATTTAAACTCTTTTATTAAATTAATTTTAGCGAGTGCTGAATTTTTAGATCCACGAATAACCTTAATTACTTTATCTATTTTATCTAATGCTTTCTTTAAGCCAAGTAAAATATGAGCACGTTCTTCTGCTTTACGTAAATCATATACACTTCTTCTTTTTATAATTTCTTTTCTATGAGAAATAAATTCAATAAGAATAGATTTAAGAGATAAGGTCTGTGGTACTCCGTCCACTAAAGCAACCATATTAAAATTAAAATTAGATTCAAGTTGTGTATTTTTATAAATATAATTTAATACCTTCTCTGGATGCGCGCTATTTTTTAAATCAATAACAACACGAATATCTTTAGTAGACTCATCACGCAAGCCTTTTATGCCTTCAAGCTTTTTCCCTTGAACTAATTCAGCAATAGACATTATTAAATTTGCTTTATTTACTCGAAAAGGAAGTGAAGTAATAATAATAGAAAAAGAATTTTTTTCCTCTACAATTTCTGCCTCCCCACGACAAACAACTCCTCCACGTCCAGATGAATATGCATGAAGCATATCTCTATAACCATAGGCAATTCCACCAGTAGGAAAATCAGGGCCTTTAATAAATTGCATTAAATCTTCAGTAGTTGCATCTTCTTTTTCAATTAAATAATTTGTTGCATCTAATACTTCACCTAAATTGTGTGATGGAATATTTGTAGCCATACCAACTGCAATACCCAATGTTCCATTTAAAAGTAATCCTGGTACGAGTGAGGGCAATACTATTGGTTCTTTTCGAGTCTGATCATAATTTAAACGAAAATCAACTGTTTCTTTTTCAAGATCGTGTAAAAACAGATTAGAAATTTTAGACATTTTTGCTTCAGTATAACGCATTGCTGCAGCATTATCTCCGTCAATAGAACCAAAATTTCCCTGCCCTAAAATAAGAGGATAACGATAAGAAAATTCTTGCGCCATACCTACCATTGAATCATAAACTGCTACATCTCCATGTGGATGATATTTTCCTAATACATCTCCAACAACTGCTGCTGATTTTCGAAAACGAGCGGAAGATGTAAGCCCCATATCATTCATTGCAAATAAAATTCTACGATGTACTGGCTTAAGTCCATCTCTTACATCAGGAAGTGCACGCATAGTAATAACCGACATCGCATACGCTAAATATCATTCCTTCATCTCATCAACTACATCAATAGGTAAAATCACATCTCTTTTTTTTTCTTCATTTATTTGTTCTTTATTTTTTGCCATAAATTTTATTCAAATATATTTAAAGAATTATCTGTGATGCTTTTGTATCCATTTATAAAATTATCTTTTAAGGCAGAAAAGGGTTTTAAATCATTTTTAATTTGTGTTTTAGTTTCTTTATCATTAATACCCGTTCCTAATGTATAAATCCAAATAATAAATAAAAATACAGCCATAATAAGAGTAACAATGTGCAATATATGTCTTCTTGTTTCTTCTGATCGTTGTCTTAAATTATAAATGATTTTTTTCATACCCTTAATAAATTTTCCATTAATAAGATAAACAATTAAGCCTTTTTCAATACAATTACCGATCCTTCCTTACCATCTAAGTCTTTTCTTTTTAAAGTTAATTTGTCTACTACTTCTGTCTTTTCTTCGCCCATCTCTTTTAGGAAAGATTTTAAAGACACATTGTCATAATCCATTGGAATAACCATTTTTGGTTCTAACCTTGATACAAGTTTTGCAGATGTTTTAGCATCCAGTAAACCATTGCCTCCAATTGGAATAAAAAGAATATCAGGACTGTTAATAGCCTCACGTGCCTCTTTAGAAATATCTGCATCACTCAAAGCCCCCAAAAAAACAATATTAATATTATCAACGGTTAAGGAATATATAGTATTAATGTATTTTTTATTAGAAAATTCTGAAAAAGAGGTAGAACCTTTAACAAAAATTTCTTTTACTTCATAATCACCAGGACCATTTATTACAAAAGGGACCCTTTCTCCATGAGAAAGTTGCCCTACTCCATTATAGTCAGGATGATTAATTGTGACAAAAGCAATATCTGCACCAAAATGAGCATTAATGCCTGTTTTAGAAGCTTTACTAACAGGATTAAAAGCTAGAACCATTTCTCCTTGCCCAATCTTAAAAAATTGTTTACCAAAATATGTGATTATCATTAGCACTATTATAACAGAAAAAAAAGAAAAAAGGTAGACTATATAAGCCTTTTCTTGTCTTAACTTGCATTTTTATAAAATTGTAGTAGGATATTTATACAATTAAATTTATTATTAAAAGCAGGATTTAGGGTAACCCTTTGAGGCAAATGCCAAAAAGAACCTAAACCTTATTATCCGCTTTATGCGGATATTTTAATTTTATGAAGAAAGAAGAAATAAAAGAAGAAAACTTGATTTTGAAATCCATTGTAGACAGAAGTGGACATAAACCAGAATTAGAAAGTTTGGTAGAGGGTATAGTAATTTTGATAGAAAAATCATCTGTTTTTGTAGATTTATCTCCTTTTGGTACAGGTATTATTTATGGACGGGAATTCATAAATGCTAAAGATATTATAAAAAAAATAAGTTTAGGTGACAGTATTAAAGCAAAAGTTGTTGAAGAAGAAAATGACAATGGTTATGTAGAATTATCATTAAAAGAAGCAAAACAAGCACTAGCTTGGAATGAAGCAGAGAAAGCTATTAAGGCTAAAACTGTATTAGAATTAGAAATCAAAGATGCAAATAAGGGTGGACTTATCTTAGAATGGCAGAGTATTTCGGGCTTTTTACCAGCCTCTCAATTAAAATCAGAACACTATCCTCGTGTATTAGATTCAGATAAAGATAAAATATTAAAAGAACTAAAGAAGTTGGTTGGAGAAAAAATTTCAGTAATGATTATATCCACATTACCAAAAGAGGGTAAATTAATTTTCTCTGAAAAAGACAATAATCCTGAAGAGAAAAAAGAAATTTTAAGTAAATATAATATAGGTGATGAAATAGATTGCACAGTAGCAGGTATTGTAGATTTTGGCGTATTCCTAAAACTTGAAGATGGACTAGAAGGATTAGTACACATCTCTGAGCTTGATTGGGGTCTTGTAGAAGATCCTAGAAGTATGTTTAAGGTAGGAGAAGAAGTAAAAGCGAAAGTAATAGAAATAAAAGATGGTAAAATTTCTCTTTCTATTAAAATGCTTAAAGAAAATCCTTGGACAGAATTTGAAGGTAAATTAAAAAAGGGTGACATTATAAAAGGAGTGGTAATTAAATATAATAAACACGGTGCATTAATTTCTATTAAGGAAGGAGTAGCTGGATTAGTCCACAATTCAACCTTTGGTTCAGAAATAAAATTACGTGAAAAATTAGAACTTGGAAAAACATATAATTTCCAAATTACTCTCTTTGAAATAAAAGAACATAAAATGACCCTGGTTCATTTAGAAGATAAATAAAATATTAAATTAAAAAATAAACGGCTCAACCCTTGAGCCGTTTATTTTTTAATTTACGAAATTTGAGGTAAAACTATTTCAAGATCTCCAATTACATTCATAATAGATAATACTTGTGGTACATAACGAGGCACAACATAGGGAGGATTGTAAGCACGTAAAATTTGTTCAGTACTTTTATTTTCATAATACTCAGCAGTATTTGGATTATTACCTCCTAAATTTTTAGCTATAATCTCAATAGCATCTTCATTAGAATTAAAACCAATTTTACAAGAAGCCCAACCAAAAGGATTATTTGTGACTCTTTTACATTTAAATTTTCCTCCAGTAGATTCTCTTACGGCTATAGCAGGAATAATACGCCAGTCAAGATTATTGTTTTCAGCTTCTTCTACCATTTTCATGCCCATACCATAAAGTGGCATATTACGAATCTCAAAATAACTATCAATAGCATCTGCTTTGAATTGTCTAATTTGAGCATCCTCATCCATAACTTGGTTAAAAGCAAATAAATTTAGGATTTGATTATTCTGTTTTTGTAAAAATACTATTCGAGAAGCTTTGGCAATATCAAGACTAGGTTGCGGAACATTTCCGGTTGAATTTGATATTGTTACTATAGGTAAAAGAATTAAAGCTTGAACGAAACGTATTAGTTTTTGATTTTCCATATAAAGCGGTTGTGCTCCGCTAAACCAATATTCTGATTAAATTTTAATTAAAACTTAATCAGAAGTAAAAAATCCTTATATATAAAGTTTATAATAACTTACAAACCTATAAATAAGGACATATCAATAGTAGCATACTTGAATAAAAAAGTCAATAGTAAGTAATATTTTTTTAATATGTCAAATTTAAAGTAACCCTATAAAATAAGGCTATTTCTCCCCTATCGCATTGACAAATAAGGCTAAAATTTAAATAATTTGGGCTCTGTGGATAAGTTTTATCTTAAATTTACAAAAAGAAAGCCACTCAACGGGTTTTCCTCGTTTGAGTGGTTTCAATAAAATGATATCTATATTTTTGTCCCACGGGCGAGGACCATGAGAATGGCCCTCGCCCTGTGAGATATTCCATCAACTCAGGGACGATTCCAGAGTGACAGAGTCGTCTCGGATGACACGATGGAGTAAGCCGGTGTCACGATCTTTCGGCAGGTGACCTCAAGGTATACGTCGCCCAGATATTTGACCAACCCATATTTCGAATCGGTGATAGAATACTGGGCAAGTATATCGTGCCCTTCGACTACCATATAGCGGTCGAGTTGGTTCTTGTCGCAGACGCCGGCCAATACGACACCAGCACGTACGCTAACCGACGTTATGTGAGAATGAGAACCTTTGACCACTCCTTTGAAGTAGCCATCAGCACTTCCTTCATCCATGATGTCACCAGCGAAAACTTGAGTACCTCTTTGCCACCAGCAAAAGAAGGGGCCACTTGAAGAGCTTTGGCAGAACATGGAGAGCTCTGCCACATTCGCAACGACCCTCAGGTCGTTATCGAAAACGATCGACGGACTCTTCACCACTCGTGGAGCAAGTCTACCACTGAAGGTTATTTGGGCAACCGAGTCATCTGAGGCCGAAAACGGTTGTAGCTCGTGCTCTCCGAGCATGACGAACACCTCAAACCGGCCATCTGAACCGATCGAGATCGTGGTCATGCTTCCCTCGAATGCATAACCCTGGATGCCGAATCTTTCCGGCTCAGTGGGGTCCACCTTGGATGCCAGACCTACCGGCAAGAAGGAACTGATGGCCCTGAGACCAACCTCAAAGCCAAGTGGAGTTTCCTCCTCAATGACTTCCTCCTCAATGAGAGGTGCAGTCATGTCAGTGCAGGCCGTGAGACCGGCAATGAGGACGAAGAATGCGAAAATGTTGGGAAAGAACTTACGCATGAGGTTGCTCCCTTCTTATTGTGGACTAACAAACCTACGCGAACTACCTACAATTATACACTAAAGTTATCTATTTGTCAAACTAAAAGAGTATTTAAGTTTGCAAATACACCTAAAAGCAAGTAATATAAATAAATGCAACTAACACTCAAGGGAAAAATACAGAAAATAGTAAAAACTCTTAAAAAAGCTAAAAAACTTAGATTAGCAGAATGTATAGACAAAAATTGGGATAAGACTGCCTTGCAATATTCTAAGGAATTAAACTTCTGGAGACCCAAAAGACCAATAGAAAAGGAAATGCTAGAAGCTTTTGGTAAAGAACTAGACAGGTTAGATTCTGGCGCACATAAAACAGATATTTTAAAATCTCTTAATAAAAGACGCATATTGCAAACTTCGCCACATTTAGTCGCAACAGAAAGCCCACGAATGTTTTGCATTAACTGGCTTAGTTCTCTCGGTGTAAAGAAAGATGAATATTATATCGTCGGGATGTATTCTGGTATTCCCTTCTCTAATAGTTATCGTCCTGGAAGAATTAATAATAAAAATAATACTGTGAATTTATTCCCGAGCAATATGCAAGATGGTATGGTATATAGAAGTATTATTCCAGATAAATTAATTAAAGGAATAGATGAATTACCTATGAATATTGCAAGGTTTCTACCTAGAGCAAAGGTGGGAGAATCGTATACAAAATGGGCCCTTACTGCTTGCCAACACATTGAGAGAAAAATTTTTAAAAAAAATAATTTGATTTATCTAGATATTAATGAAATAGTGTCGGAGTATTTAGTGAAAGTATTAGAAAAAGATAATCACCCACTTCATAAAATGTTTTTCGACCCTATATCTAGAAAAGAATTTACAAGAATCTTTCGAGGTGAAACATTGTTTTATATACCAACGACAAGTGGTAAATATAAAAAAATGGAAAATATGTCCATTGTAAAAAATGTCTTGAAAAGTAAAACACAAGAAATTTCACTTCAAAATAAAGAAGAATTAATAAATGCACTAAAAAATAACCGACTCTGCCCTGCTCTCATTACCACATTTATTGTGCTTGCCTTCCTTAATCAATTCAAATGCTTCGGATCTTTTGGCCAGGTCGAGTATCTGCCTGTCTATCAGAAAAAATTAGCAAAATTAAAATTTCTAAAACCTTATAAAATAGAGCAAGTTCCTACAGCCAACCTCACAACTGGTACCTTCCCCGAAAAAACCAATCTTTATCCTATTGATATAATTGCATTAGGTAAATTCGCACCAAAAGAAAGTATACTTTTCGGCGAACTTTTACTACCAATGAAAAAAGTATTATTAGAAAGTTATTTTACGGGCAACAAAAGAACCAATGCAAAAAAATAATAAAAAACCTGCCTGCGCAGGCAGGGTACATTTAATAGGAATCTGTGGAACAGGAATGTCGGTACTTGCAGTCCTTCTTAAAGAACAGGGTTGGGAAATAACAGGCTCAGACAGTAATTTCTATGAACCAGTTTCTGGTTATTTAAAAAGGCATAAAATAGATATATTGAGCCCATATAAAAAAGAAAATATTCCAGAAAAGGTAGATTTAATAATTGTAGGCAGACATTCAAAATTAAATCCAAAAGAAAATGAAGAAGTTGCTTTAGCATTTAATCAAAAAGACAAAGTAAAATCTTTCCCAGAAATATTAGGAGAAATTACCAAAGATAGAGAAAATATTGTTATAGCAGGAAGCTATGGTAAATCTACTTGCTCTGCACTTATGGCTTATTGCCTTTTAAAAAATAAAAAAGATATTGGATATTTTTTTGGTGCAGTACCAGTCAATTTTGATGAAAATACCCAAATTGGTAAAGAAAAATATTTCATTCTAGAGGGTGATGAATATCCAGCTTTTAATGGAGTGTCAAAATTTCTTTATTTACATCCAACAAATGTTCTACTGACTTCAGTAGAACACGATCATGTAAATATTTTCTCAACTGAAGAATCTTATATTAAACCATATGAAGAATTATTGAAGCTTTTACCTCAAGATGGTTTACTGGTGGCTGGAATAAATAATAAAAATGTAAAAAAAGTTATAGAAAATTGCCAAGCAAGAATTATAACTTATGGTATGGATAAAAATGCACTTTATTATGGAGCAAATATTAAATATGGAGTAGAAACTTCTTTTGTTTTGTATAAAGGAGATAAAAAAATAACTGAACTCTCAACCTCCCTTCTAGGTACACATAATATTGAAAACATTATAGGAGTTTCAGCATTTCTGCTTGAAAAAAATATGATAACAGTTAATGAACTAAAAAATGCAGTGTCTTCTTTCGGTGGACTAAAACGAAGATTAGATTTAAAAACAGACAAATCTTCAGTATTAATATATGAAGGATTTGGTTCATCTTATAAAAAAGCTCAAACGGTTTTTGATGCCATAAAACTTCATTTCCCAAATAAAAAAATAATTACTGTTTTTGAACCACACACATTTAGTTGGCGAAATAAAAATAATTTAAATTGGTATAATGATATTTTTAAAGACAGTGATGAAACTATAATCTTTAAACCACCCGAGCACGGCAAAGACATTCATGAGCAAGCTAGTCTAGAAGAAATTCTAAAACAAGTAAAACAATCAAAAAATAATGCTCATGGCGTAGAAAACAAAAAAGAAACAATAAAAATTTTAGAAAAAATAGTAAAATCTGATGACATAATCATTCTAATGTCATCTGGTGAATTAGGTGGATTAATAGAAGAAATTCCAATTTGGGCAGAACAAAAATTTCCCAAATAAAAAGTTTATTTTTACGAAAAAGCTTTCTTAAACTCTTCTAAATCATCAAAATGTTGCTTGACGCCTTTAATTTCTTGATAATCCTCATGCCCCTTACCAGCACAAAGTATAATATCCCCTTTCTGTCCAAGCTTTACTGCTTCTAAAATTGCTTCACGTCTATTCGGAATAGTTTTAATTTTTTGAGATAATTTTGGTATTAAGCCTGTTTTCATATCTTCTATTATTTTATCTGGATCCTCATTTCTGGGATTATCCGACGTTATAATAGCAATATCAGATAAATTAGCACCAATTTGTCCCATTTTAGAACGCTTTAATGGATCACGGTCACCCCCACAACCAAACACAGAAATTATTTTACCTTTTTCAGATTTTATTTCTTTTATAGCTAAAAGAGCTTTTTCTAATGCATCTGGTGTATGTGCATAATCAACAATAACTAAAACACCATTCGGAGACATAAAATGTTCAAAACGTCCATGTGGAGGAATAATATTCTCTAAAATATTTTTTACTTTCTTCATGTCAAAATTAAGAAGCTTAGCAGTACTCCAAACAGCTAACAAATTATAAGAATTAAAATTACCTAGAAGTTTTGAATTTATTTGTTCTTCGTTAAAAAGAAATTCTGACCCATTAAAATTAAGATTTTTTATTTCACCATGAAAATTCTCTCCACCCTTAAAACCGTAAGAAAACTTTTCAGCTTTTATACCAAGAAGTATGGATAATCCATGCTCATCATCAGTATTTGTTAAAGCAAAAGCATCTTTGGAAAGTATTTTAAAAAATTTCTTTTTAGCAGTAAAATAGTCTTTGAAAGTATTATGATAATCTAAATGCTCGTGCGTAATATTAGTAAAAATTCCCCCTGTAAAATTTATTCCAGCTACTCTATTTTGATCTAAAGCATGTGAAGAAACTTCCATAAAAACATATTCACAACCTTTTTCTATCATTTCTTTTAGTAATTTATTTAAAAAAAGAAGATCAGGTGAAGTTGGTGGTCCATTTTTAGGTAATAATTTTTTTTCTCCTGCAATTAAATTTTCAACCGTACCAATAAGTCCCACCTTATAACCCAGACCAGTAGCTACTTTATATAAAAGTGTTGCTGTTGTTGTTTTGCCATTTGTACCTGTAACACCAATAATTTTTAATTTTTTTGATGGATTACCAAAAAGATGAAAAGTCATTAATATAGAAATTATTCGTCTTTTAATTTTTAATTTTCTAAATAAGTTTCCCATAATATTTTTATATTTCTTTAACCTCTGTTAATTCTTTCTCAAGAATAACATCAGACTCTCCAAAAAGAAATCTACCTTTAAATTTATCTCCTCTCAAAAATAACGGCATCCAATGTAAATCATCCGGCCACATTTCTTTAAATGGAATTTCATCAACATGAAACCATTCTGGTTTCATTTCTTCACTCTCTGTTGGTTCTCCTAAAAAATTACTTGATTTAAAAACATGAACTTCAATTATTTCAGGATTACCTTTAAATTCAAATTCTAAAAATCCAACTTTTTTAATATAATCTAATTCAACTCCGGTCTCTTCTTTCACTTCCCTTCTTAAAGAATCTTCTATGTTTTCTCCATTCATAACTTTTCCACCAAAACCATTCCATCTCCCCGCTCCAAATCCTCGCTTTTTCATACCTAGTAATATTTTAGGATGTTGATGAATTATACAAAGTGTTGTTACTAATCTTTTCTTGTTATCTCCCATGACACTTTTTATACTTTTTATCACTTCCACAAGGGCAAGGATCATTTCGTCCTGCCTTAAATTTTTGATTTTTAGGCATATTAACTGTTTTTGTATCAGAAAATTCTTTAGGTTCATCATGACTAGTCACTAATGTTTGTTTTGGTCCACTCTTTTCTGCTTCTTGGCGAATTTCAGTATTCATAGTTTGAATAAGTGACAAAACTTGTTCTTTAAATACTTCTTCCATGCCTTTAAACATAGATAGTCCTTCTTTTTTATATTCAACAATAGGTTCTCTCTGCCCATATGCACGAAGGTTTACCGAGGAGCGTAAATAATCCATTGCTTCTAAATGTTCCATCCAAAGAGTATCAGTTGTATAAAGAGCAATTCGTCTAACAGTCTCCAAAAATACATCATCACCTATTTTTTCTCTTTTTTCTTTTATTATTTTTCTAATTTGCTCAGAATTTTCTTGATTTTCTAAAATTTTATCTAAAAGAGCTTGAACTTCTTTGTTATTAGAAAGCATCATTTTTTGTCTTCTTTCATAAATAACATTTCTTTGATGGTTCATAACATCATCATATTCAAGGGTATTTTTACGAGCATCAAAATGAAAACCTTCTATTTTTGCTTGTGCACTTTCTAAAGATTTATTAATAAAACGATTTTGAATTGGCTGATCTTCTGGAATACCAAAACGTCCCATCATGGTTTGAATTCTTTCAGACCCAAAGACACGCATTAAATCATCTTCAAGTGAAACATAAAATTGTGTCCCACCAGGATCACCCTGTCTACCAGAACGTCCACGCAACTGATTATCAATTCTACGTGCTTCATGCCTCTCAGTACCTAAGACAAAAAGTCCACCAACACTTTTTACAAATTCATATTCCTCTTTAATAATAGGATTACCTCCAAGCTTAATATCTATTCCACGACCTGCCATATTAGTAGCAATAGTTACTGATCCTCTTTTTCCTGCTTGCGCAATTATCTCTCCTTCTTTTTCGTGATTCTTGGCATTTAATATTGTATGTGGTACACCCTCCTGTTTTAAATATACAGACAAAAGTTCATTTTGCTCAATTGAAATTGTACCAATTAATACGGGTTGTTCTTTTGCATTTAACTCTTTTATTTTTTTAGCAATTGCTTGTAATTTACCCTTTTGACTTTGAAAAATTAAATCTGGGTTATCAATACGTACAATTGGACGATTAGTTGGTATGACGATTACATCAAGTCCATAAACTTTTAAAAATTCTTCCGAAGATGTATAAGCCGTACCAGTCATACCTGAAAGTTTTTTATAAAATCTAAAATAATTTTGAAAAGTAATCGAACCAGCTGAACGAGTTTCTTTTTCTATTTTTACGCCTTCTTTCGCCTCAAGTGCCTGATGAATTCCTTCACTCCAGCGCCTCCCTGGTTGAAGTCTACCAGTAAATGGATCTACAATAATCACTTCGCCTTCTTTGACTACATAGTCTTTATCTTTCTCAAAAATAGCCTGAGCTTTTACTGCTGTTTCTAAGTGATGCACATATTTAATACCTTTTTCAGTATATATATTATCTATACCAAGTAATTGCTCTACTTTATTTATCCCCTCATCGGTCAAACTTATTGCTTTAAGTTTTTCATCTACTGTATAGTCAATATCTTTCTTTAATTGCTTGGCAATTTGATAAAATTTTTGATAGAAATCCCCCGAATCAGAAGAAGCTGAAGAAATAATTAATGGAGTACGAGCTTCGTCTATTAAAATAGAATCTACTTCATCAACAATTGCAAAATTATGTCCTCTTTGCACTAAGTCATTAGTAGATGTGGCTAAATTGTCTCGTAAGTAATCAAAGCCAAATTCATGATTTGTACCATAAGTAACATCAGCAGCATATGCTTCTTTACGAGTACATGGTTTTAAAAATTCATAAACAATTTTAAATTCTCCAACTAAGTCACGTTCTTGGTCTGCCTCTGTATGTTTTCCATCATATAAATAAGAAACATTTTGTGAATTAATAACACCAACACTTAATCCTAAAAAATTATATACTTGGCCCATCAATACTGCACCCACACGAGAAAGATAATCATTAACAGTAATAATATGTATTCCCCCACCCTTTAGTGCATTTAAATATGCTGGAAGAACGGCAACAAGAGTTTTTCCCTCACCTGTTCTCATTTCAGCAATCTTTCCAGAGTGTAAAGTAATTCCTCCAACAAGCTGTACATCGTAATGCCGTTCATTTAAATTTCTTTTTGCTGCTTCACGTACAAGAGCAAAAGCTTCAGGTAAAATATCATCCAAAGATTCACCTTTGTTTAATCTTTCTTTAAATTCAAGTGTTTTATTTGGAAAATCGGCATCAGTTAACACTGAAACACCATCTTCAAGTGTGTTTATTTTAGCCACTAAAGCATCAGTATTTTTAATAAATTTTGAGCTTGTGTCACCAAAAATTTTACTAAATAAAGACATAAATTAAATATTAACATAAAAACAAAAAAACTTCCGATGTATACCGAAAGTTTTTTAGTAGAAGAGAATCCTGGTTTTGCTAAGGCAAAACTCAGAACCCAATTTATCTCTTTCTTCTCTTTGTAGTCTTCCTCTTTGCAACCTTTCTCTTAGGTGCTTTTCTCTTTGCAACCTTTCTCTTAGGTGCTTTTCTCTTTGCAACCTTTCTCTTAGGTGCTTTTCTCTTTGCAACCTTTCTCTTAGGTGCTTTTCTCTTTGCAACCTTTCTTTTCGCTACCTTCCTTTTCTTTTTTCTTTTTACTGCCATAATATTAGTCGCTTGTTTCATAAAAATAAAACATGCGAGAAAATTAAATTAGTAATTATAGTTTGTAATAATACGACCTGAAAATATTTTTCAAAAAAATTAATAAAAAAATATTTTTAATTATTATTACTAGAACATATTAATTATCTCGCATATTAAAACATATTACAATGATTTTTTAACAAAACTGTGGATAACTTTTAAATTTATTTTTTCAAAAAATAAAAAAATAAATTTTTAAAACTTAGGAATGCGATGATGCAAATAAAAAAAAATTATATTAAAAAAAATTATTTATGTTTATATATTTACACACAAAATCTGACGACTCACACGAGATGGAGAAAAAATTATTTCCATTTGAGGCGGGTGATGGCGAAACTCCAACATATGTGCCAATGTGAGTGCGACCACCCGCCACAAATAAAAACAATTCTATAAATAAATTATATCACAAAAACAAAATCCACTATAAAGACTTTTCTAGTATATGCTCAACTATATGATGTGCTTTTGCGCCTACAAATTCACAGCTTTTATGAAGGTGTGAATCTGTCCTTAAATCAGGTAAAAATGATATATCAGTAATAAAAACACCCTTTTGGGGGTGCAAAACAAAGCTAGAATTTAAATAATGTTCAACACCTAGGTGCTTATGTAAATCTTTTGTTATTTGTATAATTTTTTCTTTTTCTTCTTTCAGAAAATTATCTGGAGGAAAAATGTATACATCTTCTCCCCTAAATCCTCCGACTGAATGCATCTTAACATTTTTTCCATAAATAAATTCTTCAATTAAAATACTTTTTTTATGCCTAACACCATCTTCAATTGCATCAACTAATTCTGGAAAAGTTTTTGCTAAATGAATTCCCATATCAGCATCGGGGGTAAAAGTTTTCACAGTCCATGGTGCAGAAAATTTTTCTAAAACTTCTTTAGCTTTTTTTATTGCATACAAATCCATGGGACCATCAAAGTCTGCTTGATATAAAGGTAAAATTATTCGCTTTGGCATTTTTAAATTAAGATCCTTTATATGTTCTTCTAAAACTTCTGTATTATTTTTTAATAAAAAAGAAAAAGAAGAAATATTAATATTTGGAATTGAAAAACTATCTAAAATATTAGAAATATTATGATGTGCTGTATTCCATACCAAATCAACTTTTTCTGGAAGTAAAGATATGTCCATAACTATTCCTCCTAAATGCCACACTCCACTCTTGTCAATAAAAATATCTATCACCTTCCATTTTTCAGATAAATTTTCAAAAATATTAGAAATAATATCTCCTCCTTCACGAAGAGATGCATCATAATTTCCTTCAACACCACCACGAATAATTCCTATCCTTTTTTTATCATTCATTTTTACTTCTACCATATTTAAATTATAACATTAAAAATTTCACCTCGCCAAAACAGATAAATTTATCTATACTTATTAAAACATTATGGAGAATCTAGATATCAAGAAACACAATTTCAATAAAGTGCTACAAATGATGAGCCTGAACAACTTCGCCATGGCATTCGTAGCTATCTTTATACCAATATACTTACTAGAACTTGGGTACTCATTTCAAATGGTAATGGTATGGTTGATTATCAATCACAGTACTATCATTGTTGGTGCATTTGTCATAATATATATTTCTAATCGTATTGGATTGGTTCATTCGCTTCATCTTAGATTTATTCTACTTTTGGTATACTTTTCATTATTATTATTCGGGTTGAAAGATTACCCAATATTGTTTTATATTATTCCTATCTTAATAGGAGCAGAAGCAGCTTTTTACTGGATACCACTTAATATACTTATTGTTCGCAATACAGAAAGGAAGAGCATGGGTAGTTCTATTAGTAAATTTTTTGTAATCCCTAAAATTTTATCAATTGCAAGTCCTATAATTGGAGCATTTATAATAATTTATTTTGGATTTACATCATTATTTGCTTTAGCAATGTTTCTATTATTCTTTACTTTTATCCCAGTATTTTCATTAAGATTAGAGAAAACAAACTTTATCTTTTCATGGCAAAATGCTTGTGAAATATTTCAGAAAAATAAACAATACGTTATTCCTGAAATAATAGATAACTTAGCTAAAGATGCTATGGTCCTATGGTCAATTTTTATTTATTTAGAGTTAATGAGTACTCTACAAATAGGTATCATTGGAGCATTGATATCAGTAGCAGCACTATTTTTCACTCTAACAATCGGAAAGTTAACTGATAATTGGAATAAACATAAACTCTTAAGAATTGGAGCAGTACTTGTAAGTTTGGTTTGGTTATTTAATTTCACAATCGGAGAATTTTTTCCAAATCAATGGCTATTTTATATTGCAACAATCTTTGCCGCACTAGCTCTTAAAGTATTCTTGGTACCTTATAGTTCACTAATGTATAACCAAGCACGTAAGGATGATGCTCAGTTCATAGTTTTGCGTGAAATTCCAACAGTTCTAGGAAGAATTATTTTATTCTCATTGGCAATACTTCTACACAACCAGCTACCAATACTATTCTTATTAGTGGGAATATTCTTTATTTATTTCTGGTTTTTAGATAGCAGAAAATTGGAGTAACTTGTCCTAAACAAAACCCCATCGCTTACAAGCGATGGGGTTTTGTTTTGCTGTTCTATGTTTTGTTTCGTTCTTTTACTCCGTCGAAACGGAGCTAACTCTTTTATTTATTTGTCTTTCCAAATTGTCATTTTGTTTTAAGTTCAAACAAACTCCACCTTTTTAGCTTGTGATGTACAAGCATTGTGTAGTCAATTGAGCTACACAATATCGACTCAATAAAATCTTCTACTTCGATTACTCTCAGTATTAGATCATTTTTTCAAATTGAATTATTCCACGACCAGCTTCCGCTAGCCGTGCCTTGTTACGACTTAGTCCCTGTCACCGAACTTACCTTAGGCCCTACTTATGTAGAGACTTCGGGT
>SDBT01002932.1_pt1 | contig 29751 bp, 38 predicted proteins | sample 2277101 | NCBI WGS metagenome assembly SDBT01 (sample SAMN10404973, study PRJNA504765) | marine sediment metagenome | isolation source: marine sediment core GS10_PC15, 103 cmbsf | place: Arctic Ocean: Southern Knipovich Ridge | collected 2010
ATTTCTGTACCACCAACTACTTCTTCAAAATATGCTTGTGCAACTCTAGCTCCTACAGGAATTGCTATCGTACCACTAGTATTATTTTGAAGTTCTAACGTCCACTTATTTACAAATCCTACATCACCGAAACCAGCACTACCACATACATCTATTCCCCATCGTGCTAATGTACTCCGTGTAGATATTTGCGTTACATATTTGTCTTTAGTACCTATTATTTCCTGCGTATGACATAGTATTCTTTCCATAGGTCGAAACAATATACTTCCAGTATCCTTATAATATTCTGGCCTAGCAAAAACATATTCTAATTCAACATCATTTAATGAAATTGTTTTATGTTGTTGTTTACCATATGTTTTATAACGTATAACCCAAGGTCCAATAGTTAAATCATATCCATTAGGTTGTAATTGTTCTTTTTTATAAGGAACTATAACTATATTTCCATCAGTAAATAAATCTTCTTCAATAGCTTTTCCACTTAGCATCTTTTACTCCTACAAATAGAGCTCGGTATCCCTACTCTACCGAGCTCATGTCCGCACGCAAAGTCCAAATCTTCGAAGGAGGTTCCATAGCTACTAGCTACTTGTGCGGTCAAGTAGGGTGACCTACACACTTATGTTAATGCCCACCAGAGCAACGTATTGACTAACAACCCGCCCGCTATCATCAAACAAATAAATTCACGCCACCCGATGAATCCTATTTCAATCTCTCTTTTAGAATCAGGTGGTTTGTTCATACAACACTAGTTTACACTCACTATTGCACGATTACAACTTCCACATGTTTCAGCTATATGCTGTGCAAAATGACTACCTGCTCTCATTAACCTATCTGTCATCGCATGATCATCTAATACATCCTTATAATGCGATGCAATATAAGTAATGTGATTCATAATGTCAAGCATGTTTGCAGCACCATACTTCAATACACGACTTATAATTCTTGCCTGTATAGAAGCAGGAATTTGCAAATCTATAAACACTCCTTCCATAAAATCAGCAAGATCTAAATCAATAGTTTTATTCTTCAATTCCTTAATGGAATTAAAAAGAATTTCACCAGTATCCCTAGCTCTCTTAATGTTACTACCTAGCCATAAAGGTACAGTTGTATCTATAATCCTAGGTGCTGTAAAAACATTCTCACCATCAATCATTCCATTTAAACAAGCTAATCGACCAAGGTATCCTTCTATACTTGTTTTATTAACACCATATGGATTGTTGCGTATAAACACACCAGAACGAAATATATCGCTTTTACCTATCTTTAGACTATCATCTTCCTGTACAGCATTAATGCGAAATGTTCCGTCATGTGCAGTATCGACCTTATCTACAATCAAAGGTTTTAAGTGTTCATTCAATGATTCTAATACTTGTTCATTCTTAACAAGCGTTGCATCAGGATCTGCAAAAGCTACAACTTGCTTATTCTTTATAAGCGCCTTGCGTGACAAACCCTTGTGGTCAATCATATAATTTATATTATGTGCAAGTAAATCAGGATATGTTTCTAACTTATGTTGCATAGCAACAGGTAACTCTAATGATTTAACTATTCCACGAACAGCAAGAGGACTTAATATATGTTCCTTACCTTTATTAGTAAGGATAAATGATTCTCCTTCATGTTCAATCTTTACCCCTCTGTCAGTAAAATTAATTACCTTAGAAGTTTTATAATCATTAGAGCTAGCAATTTCTTGCACTCGTTCTATTGATACAGATTTAAATTTTTTAGTATCAGTAGTCATTACTTCTTCTTACCTTTCTTCTTAGCATCATCATACTTTGTTTGACTGGTAAAAGCAAATACTGTAGTCCCACACTTCTTGTGGATACCTCGTACAGCCAATCTACCATTTATATTAACAAGTCTACCTTCACTTACAACTACTGCTTCTTGATCTTTCATACATCGCGCTTCGTATCGTAACCCTTTAGGAAATTGTTCCACTACTATTTCTTCTGCCTTAACCTTTTCTTTCTTAACTTTAGGATTCTTAGGCTTATCAGCTACTGCGCTACTGCCGGAAAATGTAAACTTCTTTGCCATTATTTCTTACCTTTCTTCTTTTTAGACTTTTTCTTTTTCTTAGGTGGTAATTCATCTTCTTCGTCTTCTTCGTCTTCGTCTTCGTCATCCTCGTCATCTTCTATATCATCTTCGTCTTCGTCATCCTCGTCATCTTCTATATCATCTTCGTCTTCGTCCTCATCCTCGATCTCTTCTTCATCATCATCTTCATCCTCGTCTTGAAGACTAGCCTTACTCAACCAACCTAATTCATTTAAATTATATTTCATCCTTTCATTAATAATTTCATCAATATCAGGTACTTCTGAACCAGCCTCCTTTTCTTTTACTTTCTTATCTAAACGTTCAAATTCATATGTAACAAAATTAGTTTCGTCATTCCTTTCAAAAATAAATTGCCTAGTAAGAAAACCCTTCTTTTTTACTCGTTTAAAAGTTTTCATTAACTCATTAACAGCACCACCTGGAGCTCTAAACAGCTTAACAGTTTTTAAATCATAAACATACATAGGTATCATTGCATATGTTTTAGCTTCATTATCTGGTATACGTTTTTCTACCAAACATGTTTTAGGTCCTGCACATGGAACATATCTAAAACCATCCTTACGTGGAATAGCATGTTCTTCAAATCTAGTCCATTCTTTAGGCGTTTGTAGCATAGCTACAGTAAAAGAATCTCCCTTTTTCATAAAAAGAATAGGTCCACCAGTACTCTTAAATTCACTCTCAATTTCTTCAGTTTCACCGCCTCTACGAGTAGATACCTTCATACCTTTAGGTAAATTATTACTCTTACTACTCTTTTTCTTTTTCTTATCAGCCAATGCATTTTCCTCCCACTATTTTTTCGACTCGGCGTAGTATAACACAAACGCCCCGTATACGGCAAACGCCGCATATTAGGCTAACGTATACGGCGTTACACTTAAAATTTGTTTTCTAGAACTTAAATCACCAGGATCATCTGTATCGTAATTTACACGAAAAACCTCCATTTTATGTTCTAATCTTCTGACTATCTCTTTAGTAGCTTTCTCTCCTGCTTCATCATTATCTAACATTAACATAACTCTATTAAAATGATTCATCATTAAATCTACTTGGATATTACTTATATTCACCCCCATTAATGCAACTGCATTCATTTTACGTAATTGATTAACTTTTATAGCATCAATATTACCTTCTACTAATGTAATATATTCTTTTCTAAAACTTAATTCTTGCCATCCATATAATAATGCACTTTTAGGTAAGCCTTGTGTATGTAAATATTTAGGTTTCTGATTATTATCTATACTACGACGAGTTAACCCTACACAATCACCATCTATATTAAATATAGGAATAACTAATCTATTAGTATATTCATCAAACCCTAATTTATATTTTATCACAAACTTTTTACTTATGTTTCTCTTTTTCCAATGCGATATTGCTTCATCACTAATAAATTGATAATATTTATATCTATGCGATACAACTTGTTTAAAGAATTTTTCAATATAATCTAATTCATAATCTATATCAATAATATCTGTATTGAATATTTCATTAGCTTCTTTACGTGTTACACCACGTATTTCTACTATCATCTGGGTAAGTGAACCACCTTTGCCACATGCCCAACAATGATATAACTTCTTTTGAAAATTTACTTGCAGATTACCTTTTTCATCTCCACAAAATATACAATCACATAAATATTCGTTACCCTGTATATGATACTCTGATATACCTATTGTATGAAGTAATGCTTCTTCATTCATTAATAGGACCATACCCTTCTATAATTGCACCATTACTATCTTTAAAAGAACCACATCCTTTCTTACAAACTACTGGATACATATGCCGATATAGATTACCTACTAATCCTAAAAAATCATACGAATTTACCCATTCATGAAGACAGTATGTACGAATATCATAATCTTCATTCATCAGAATTACCACTACTATCTTGCATATAATCCTCCTCTATTCTACCTCTATTAACATCCCATCGTAATATAGATTGCCAATCATCTTGACCGCCTCTAAATTTCTGACAATGAAAAGATAAACGATTCGTACTTTTCTTAGTTACAACATATGCTTTATCTGAATCTTGCCCTATACTATCGGTTAAAGCTATATGTTCTAGACGTGGTGTGGTGGCTCCTGTACGGTTTAATTGTGCTGCCATAACAAATGGTATGCCATATGTTCTAGCTATGCCCTTCGCAGCATTTGAAGCTGCTGATGCTTGCATCCAATTTTCTGATTTACCTTCATCAGAAACAGCTAAACCAAAATAATCAAAGAAAGCTATGTCAGGTTGTAATATTTCAATCTTCCTACCAGCATCTTCGATTGAAAATCTACCTCTAATTTCAGGAACCCAAAGTTTATTATCTATTCTCTGAGATATTTCACCAATTAATCTATTCACTTTTTTCGTACTCATTCTTGCAAGATTTAATTGATCATTAAATAATGTCTCAGATAATTTTCTCTTACCTTTTTTCAAATCATAACAAATGATAGAAAATACTCTATTAGCAATAGAATCTCTATTCATTTCTAAACTAAAAAAAGATACATCATTCTTAGCCATTAATGCCATTGCTGTCATTTTACAAAGAATAAAAGTTTTTCCTATACCAAGTCTGGCAACTATAGCAATTAATTCTTCTGGATGCATACCACCAGTAATCTTATCTACACCAGTAAAACCATATGGTATACCTATTGTAATACCTTTCTTTGATTTTACTCTTTTATCTTCATACCTTTCTAAAAATCCAGATATATCATCCATTACATTTATATCTACTGTATTCGATAATTGAGAATTAATTTTTCTTAAATCTCTCTCCATTTTCTGTGCGAGTTTAGTAATATCTTTACCATTTCTAATTTCATCAGTAGATATTCTTAATAGCTTTACAGTATCTTGTCTTATTTTATTTTCAATACATAAATCAATAAGACTTTCTACATCACTTCTAGGTACTCTTGCAATTTTAAAATTAGAAAACTTACTTAAAAAGGTTTTCCTTCCAGGTAATTTTCCTGGTCGAGTAAGAAATGCCATTTCATCCTGGTATCTAATTATATTACTTGAAGTCATACCTTTCTTAATTAATATATCTTTACATTTATGTATTAGAAGTGCGCTCACTAATAATCTTTCCGGGGTAGGCATATATTCCTCCAATAAATAAATAAAATGATCTACGACTCTATAGTCGATATTAATATATATTTATTTATATTTATATAAATTAATACTATAGAACCGACGACTTGCGCGTGCGTATAAGGGGAACGAATTATGAATTGTAAATTCGTATGAATTTCTTTCCTTGTGATACGTGTACTAATTTACTTAATTGTCTCCTAAATTTCTCCTTAGCTTTCTTACCTTTTACACCTTCTATTAATTGATATAAAGCATCATCATCAATATTTTCTATAATTTTCTTTTCTGAAATAATAACTTCTTCTACAGTTTTTTGACTATATTTATTTCTGAGAAACTTACGTAATCTATCCATATCCCATTTATGATATGTTTGTTGTTGCACTTGGTATTTTTTCTTTTTGTATTTATATGATTTAATACCTATTTTTTCATATGAATCATATAATCCTTGATTAATATCATCCAATTCTTTTTGGGCATCATTCACTTTATCAGTAATATGCCCTCTAGTACGTATTAAAATACGTATTTCTTTTCTAATAGAGGCTCGGTCGATAGATTTTTCTTTCACTGTAGACATTTAATTCCAAATCCTCATATTTATTCTCACGATGTGCTGTAAAACCAGCCAATCGTGGCACTAATTCATCGTCAAAATCATACACAAGTGGTGTAGGTTTATTTTCATATACTCTTTGCAACCTTCCAACTCTTTGTTCTATACGTATGTCAGACTTAGTAGGAAATACTAAATAAACAGTATCTAAATTAGGTATATCTAAGCCTTCATCTGCTAATGAAGTTGCAAATATAGTATGTAATTCACTACCTTTCATTCTTTTTATTATATCATTCCTTACACTTGTTTTTACCTTACCTACTATTACTTCATAATCATCACTATATTCTGAAAACATTCTAGACAATATTTCTAAATGTTCTATTCTGTCACTTAATACTAGATTAAATCTATTTACATTATCACATAAAATCTCAACAATTAATTCATTACGTTCTTCATCATGTATAAGATTTTTCATCATCTTAGGATATGCACCGGAGTAATAAAAATCTGTAGGTCGCATGTATACATCAGGTATTTGTAAATACCCTAATTCTGCTAATGCTCTTGCAGATATTGTATATATCAACTTACCTACATCAGCAAATATTAATTTGCTTAATCCATCACCTCTATGTAAAGTGGCACTCAAACCATACCGATACTTAGCAGGAAATTGATTAACTATTTCATCAAATGATGTTGCTGGTACATGATGTGTTTCGTCTATAACTAAACAACCCCACCTACTAAGAAATTTATCACTTAATTCTCTTTCAGTCAATGTTTGTATCATTGCTATAGTTACAGGTTTTATATCAACTTTAGTACCTTGTATAATGCCAACATCGTAATCATACAACTCTTTTATATATTCTTTCCATTGATTAAGTAAAAAGTTTGTATGTACAAGTATAAGAGTAGCTTGATTAAGTTTTGCAATAATATCCAACATGGTACGAGTTTTACCTGCACCACATGGCATTTTTATTATACCTCCAGAACGCTTTAGAGCAACCTTACAGGCTTCCTGTTGGTAATCGCGCATTGGTACACTACGAAACCCTAATTGAACTGGTACAGACAAAGTCTGATCGTTTAAAGTAATAAATATCTCATGTTTCTTAAACCATTTATTTAATGTATTCCAAAAACCACGATTAATAAATACTTCTTCATCAATTGTAGCATATGCATATATATGTTTAGGTATATATTGCACAGCCCATTGATTCTTAGCCATCTTTACAGCACCGACATAATCGGGATTAATAAAACGCAAATTCTTATCAAGAAACTTCTTTAGTCCCTTCGATAAGAATTTACTTTTGAAATGTATGTGGGAGTCTAGTGTTATACGCATAGCCCGAATAGTATACCACACGGCGGGCCATACCGCAAACGGGGCTTAATAAGGGGCGCTGAAAAGGTCGGAGCACAATGGGGGTCAAATGCTTTCGGTGGGAAAACGGCTTCTTTCAGCGCCCCAATAGTGGAAGGAAAATCTATGTAAGAAAACGGAGCTTATACATTTCTCTTAATTCTGCTACTGACATTTGTTGATCATTTCTAGCTTTATCTTCTAATACTTTTTGTCTTATTTGTCCAGCAGTAGGTGGTATAATAATATCAATTACTATATCAAATGTAAGTTGATTCTCTCCTAAAGGACCAACTCCAAAATCATCGTGCAACATAGTTTCCCCTATAACTCTAGCTTCAGCTAGAGCTATATTTCTTTCTTCATTAGTTGTATATAAAACAGTTCTTTTATCCATTGATATTATCCTTTTAATTAAGTTTATGTCCTATCATACTTGAACCTTGATGTACTGATGTGCTACCACTAGATGAATTTTGAGCCCATTGTAATTGTACATTACCTGGAGTAGCACCATTTTCAACAGTTACTTTTACAAGAATAAAACGCATAATAACTGTACTTAGTAAAATAACAGTATCACCAACAGCACCACCAACATTAGCATCCTCTAATTTTGTTAAACTCCAAGCTAATACGTCAACAATACCAGAAGCACCACTTGGAACTGTTATTCGTAACTTAAAATCAGCAGCAGTAGGACTATTCATTTGAAGATTAAAAGTATATGCCCAATCTTCGTCAGCAGCAATTGCAAGAAATAAATGATCATCATTTTGTAAAACGATATCTGTAGTAAGAGTTTCAATTGCTGTTTTAAAAACTACTTTTTGAGCAACTACATCTGCAAGAAGATTATCTATTCCTTTAAGATGTGCAGTTAATTCATTAACATCAGTTACTTCAGCAGGTGCAGTATCAGGGACATAAACAGTTGGTGTAAAATCAATATCTATAACATCGCCATCTATTTCATCTGCACCGCCTCTAGGATGTCGAGATGCATGATCAGGTAAATCTGATTGAAGAACTAATGCACCAGCATCAAGTCCAGCGTAACCATTAGCAGCATTCTTTTCTGATTCTTTCTGATACTGTGTATGTGCATCTGCTAATGCTACGTGATCTACTACAACATTCTGATCACTTACTAAATATTGTGTTCCACTATCTACAACATAAAGTGTTAAAGTGTCTGTAGCAAAGAATACTCTACCATTATTAGCAGCAGATGCTGCTGGTTTTGCTGCATCTACACCAAATTCTATTATACCTAAATTAATTTGGGCAGCACCATCTGAACGCCAAAATCTATGATCATCACTAGAAAAGGAAAACATTCCAGCGCGATCAGTTAGTGCGTCTATTGCTACCTTTGTACCTATTTGAGCAACGCAAGCATTCATTAAGTCTTGGGAAAATTCTTCTTCCCCTGCTACACCAGTATCCCAAAATCCGCTTGGAGCAACCATTATAAAACCTCTATACTAAAGTATTAACAGGCATATCGCTTAACAATCCTTGAGGAGAATCACTTAATCTCATGGCAGCGAATACCACTGTTATTCCTAAATGGGCAGGTATGATACGATTTAATCTTTCTGTTACTATTTCTCTAAATTCATCTTTACTTGGACTAATACTTATACTGACGGTATAACTAGCAAAAGTTTCTGTTATACTATGAAGAACACCAACTAACTCTACTTCTTTTGCAATATCAGTTACTGTTACTGTATCATCACTACGAGATACAAATATTATCCTATCACGCAAATCTCTATGATTATCTAAATCTGATTGAACATCAAATATCTCGCGCATTATATCGAAAGATTTATTTACTGTATTGACAAGAAATTGATTTACAAGTCTTTCATGTCCCCATCCCATATTATTAGCAAGATAATCAACTATATCTTGTGCTACCGCAGCATCAGGAAATTCAAGACTATCATCCGGTGTAGAAATAAAATGTGCAATAAGATCTTGTTCTGGCAATATAGCTTTATATATATCTCTTAATTCTCTACTATCGAAATAATATCTAGGAAGAGAATCCATAACTCGATCTAACGCACTGAATGGTTGGCTTAATGATACTGTTCCTAATTTAAGTGGTTCTGAACCTTGTGTATGAAAATAAGATACAGAAATTCTAATATGGTCTATAAAGAATGATGTATTACCACCTGTAAGTAAAGAATGTCTCTCTACTTCTACTAAAATACCACTAATAATTGCACCACTTGGAATACTAAATCCAAAATTAGTAGCTTTCAAATAATGAGTAACTTCAAATTCAGGTTCAGAATGTGCTGATATAGCTACACCAAAATCACTAGCATTTATTTGTGCAACATTCCAAGTCTCTCCCCAAAGATCTGTTGATCCACCGTAAGAAACATATGAATCTGGATCAGCACCAGCCCAATTTATTCCAGTTGATTTATCAATAGATCCAATAACACCGCCTTTTACTATTCTAATAGCATTATCACGCCCAGGATCACCAGCACTACCAGGATTTTCAAATGCTGCTGAACGAACATCATTACTAGTAAAAACATTAGTAGGTGCAATCCAAATTAAAGTACCTATAGTTACATCATCTACTGCTGTTCCAGGCTGTCTAGGACCTACTGTTATTATTGCCATAATTTATCCTAATTCAATACTACTGATATTAAAATAATTCTCCTCTAAAATCTGCTGATGATGCTGATTCTTTTCTTTCAACCTTTATAGTTACATCTTCTCCAGCACTTAAAGGAATAGGAGTTATAATATGACCAGACTCTGTCCAATCATCAACTACAAAAGGTCCTCTTGGTACTGTTCCAATAGATTTTAATGTAGCATCTATTTGTATTTCCACTTTTGCTTCTGCATCACCATATACATGCCATCCACGTAAAAATTCTCCAGCTGCTGCTGTATGTGTTAAAATAGTTGTTTGTGTCGTTGTCGCTACAGGAACTTCTGCGCCTGCTGCTAAAACCATTATATCCTCCTATTATACTTCGACTACTGTAATAGTTCCGGGCATAGCTTTTGCGCTAACAGCTATAGTCACATCGGCTGTTCCTGCATCTACTGTAAAAGTATTCATAGTATTTACTCCTACAACACCTTGAATAGTAGAAGCTACTTCAAAAAATAACACATCTTGTCCAATAGGTAAATCTTCTAAGAATTTTTCTATTGCAGCTATCACATCTAATATTACATCAGCTATTGTAAATCCTGGTAAAGCAGAAATATCTACAGCTACATCAACAGTATCTAAAGTTGCACTTGCTACAGTAACATCAGCACCTATAGGTGCAAGTGATATATCTCCTACTGCCGGTTTAATAAAATTTTGTACAATCAATATCAACGCTGCTGGAGCTATTGTATTATCTCTCTGCAAAATATATACGTCTACAGTTCCTGCTCCACTACCTAATGGGGCTATACCAATCTTACCAACGTCTTCTGAGGCTTGTGCCGCCCATAGTTCATAATCGCCCACATTACCACCATGTGATGGCTGTCTGACACGTCTAAGGATCCTAGCTTTTAATTCGTCGTCGGTTTCTGCGTCGGCACCACCAGTAGTTGCAGCAACATTATCTACAGTTGTCACACCAGATATAATCGTTATTTGTCTAGTAATAGTTGAAGCTATTACATTACTATCAATACCTACTACTACCGCGGTTACAGCAGGACTAGCAGTACCACCAGATATTGTAACTTGTGCATCTGTTTCAAATTCAATAGGAGATACACCTATTTCCACTTCATTGCCAAATTTACTACCTTTTGGAATAATTGTATCATTAGCGCCTGTAATTGTTATAGTACCTTTTGATTTTACCGCATTAAGTCTTGTAAGCCCAACTTCTGTAGCATGATAATCAAGATACGCACCTGATGTAGTTACTACAAAGCCTAAATCAAGTATAGTATTAATACTAACATATTCATTTGCAATTTCTAAAGCAACACCAGCTATTATATCCCAAGTTGTCGAACCTTCACGAATATCATATCTATCAGGTAATCTTTGTAATATTCTAGTCATGATAGCATTAAATGTATCTGCTAAAAATGGAGGAACAGGAAAAGCTCTTATTGCTATTACACCATTAGTAAGTGTAACAACTTCAGCTCCTACTGTAATTTTTAAATCATAATCACCAGCACCTAACGTTCCAGGTATGATACAAGTTATACGTGTATTACTTATTACATTAACACTAAGCGCATCAATAGTTTCAACACCTACTATTTCTACTGTTGCAGGTGAACTAAAATCTGTACCTGTAATATCTACAGTTGTATCTTCTCCCAATTTTGCTGTTATAGGAATGCTATTATCTACTGTTAATACCATTACGATATCACCCAACTTTGATTAATATTTAAATTAGATTGGTTTGTTAATTTCACCCGAAAACTTATTTCTAATCTATCTAATGTAAGTTCAGATAAGAAATTATCTACTTCTTGTATGCGATTATCTCTTAATAAAGATCTTCGTATCATATTTGGTAACATTACTTCAAGGGCAATAACAGATGTTCCTGTTCCTAACATATTAAGTAAAGGTGTACCATATCCTTGTGTATAAATTGGATGTACGCCTACAGGAGTAGAAAGTATTTTTCTTATCCATAATAATACATTATCTCTATCTTTACAAATCTTTAAATGTCCACCTTCTAATGCAAAATCACCAGTATCAAAATTAAAAAATGGTGAATCACCAAGTACCGTTATCCTAGTATCACCTACTAATAAATCCGCAGTAGTTCTAGGAAGTTGTATTTCTGGTGGTAATACTCTATTAACCATTATCTTATATCAGCTTTCCAAGAAAAATCTAAGTTACTGCCTCCAGGATTAGTCCTACAATTAACTGTAAATGTTGTTGCTCCTATAGCACTTATCCATATATTTCCAGGATCTACTGTAGGGTTTTCAGTAAAAACAATATTTATATCTTCTGCAGCAGGAGCAGCACTTAATCCATGTGTTATTACATCACTCGTACTACCACTAAGCATAGAGCCTGTGCCTCGATTTACCTCAACTGCCGTAAAATCATCTTCTATCTTAATAATAAGAAATCGCCCTCTTGCTGGTAATAATAAAACAGGATCATCAACAGCGAATACGTTTCCTTCTTGTATAATAAAATGACTATCTGTCCAAGATAAATGTGGAGAACCTTCTACATCTGTAATTTCAATAACTATGTTAACTAAAGAACCTCCACTATTAACTACCTCTTGTACAATACCTGTATGTACCATGCCATTATCTCTAGTTGTAACACGTCGAATATATTCAGTTATAGAACGTTTGAACATTACTGTACTTAGTGCATTAACTCCGCTATGTTTCATCATTATGATAATACACTCAAGTCAGTGAATACATTATTATCATTTGATATAACTTGATCAATAATATTTTCCGGTACATTCCTACGTTTAGTTACAGTAAGGTCATGCTTAAAATTATTATCTCTAATTTTTGTTGTCAAATGTTTTATATAAAACTCTCCGACAATACCACTTGCTCTATCTATTAATATTACTCTATCAAGAGGTTTTAAAGAATTAAGAGCAAATGTAGAAAAAGATACCTTTTCAACTTCTTTAGATTTTTTATCTATTACTTTCTTTAAATGTGATCTTATTTCATCTTCAGAATTAAATTGTGATATATTTATATCTATTGGAAAGCTACCAAATTGATTAACACTATCTTGATTAATTTCAGTTACTGAATCTCCTACAAATAATTCACCAATACCTGATAAAAGACCACCACTTTGGTCTGGAGGTCTATAGCCTATAGCTACATTAGCAAAATCAGGATCTGATATAGAACGTGTACGAATAGGTTTCATCATAGTAGGTGTACGAAATGAAGTTTCAAATACCCACATCTTGCTAGGAAATTTATCCAATTCTTCTACTACTAATCCAATATGGCTAATGTACAAATTATAATCTTTACCTTCTTGTTGCATAGTTATTGATAATACATCTAAGAAAGCATCATAATAACTAGCATTTTCATACACTTTACCTTTTTCCATTTTATAAGTAGTATTTACCAAATTATGTATAGGTATACCAGCAATTTCTGTTATACGACGTATAAACTCACTAGCAGTTTCTCCTGCTTTTAAAGTAAAGAAAAATGTATCACGAGTTAACCAATGTCCTAAATTCCTTACTATTATTCTTAATTCACCTGTTTCTGGTTCTTGTATATTATCGAATACATAACCTCGAAAAATCATAAGTCTAGGTATATTACCATCAAAATCAACTACTGGTGCTGCTATAGAAATCATATCACCATTAACGATTAAATCATGTTCTAAAGTTCCACGAACTATCATAGATGCTTCGACTAATGGCGTATCACTATCGTATTCAATATTCACTGAGTTAATTATATTATAACCTTCACCTAGTAAAATATAAGCTTCTCCAGTATTTGGTGAAGTGTTTATACTACTATTAGAATTAACTCTTTTATTAAGAACAATACGATAATCTTTTAATAAAGGATTTGAAGATAATTGTAATACCATTATCCACCACCACCTACAGGTCTATTAGGAATAATAATAGGGCGAATTCTATCTGGTGGCTTAAGAATTAATATAAGTCCACGCTTCAGAAAAAACGAATTTCTTATACCATTAAGATCCATAATATAAGCTGCACTTAATCCAGTTTTTTGTGATATAGAAGCCCATGTATCTCCTGTTATAACTTCATATATAGTTTCCCCAGGTATATAAATAGGAATATAATTTGATTGTATTGGAGCACCAAAATTCCCAAAATCTACCATTCGTACACTAAGTTCTTTATACTGTACAAAGGTTGCTGTATACTCTATATCTGTACCTTCACCTCCTACTGCCGACCAAGTAAAATTATTCATTATATAATTTTCATCTATATTAATACCACTTATAACTATCTTAAGCGGTATATCTCTCATTGATTTAAATCTATCCACCCATATAAGTGGTTGAGGATCATAAAAACTTACTCTATCCTCAAGACTAATGCCCAATGCTTCATTAGGAAACGCTGGGGCATGTTCAGACGTAAATGTATCATAAAAAGTAGGAAAGAAAGTTGCTATAGTAAATCGTTGTAAATTATGAGACCCAACTTGTGCAATCTCTCCCATACCAATTACTCTACTTCTATTAAGATTAGAAGAATCTATAATAGTAATTACTTCAGGTGTAACAGGTAATAGATATACAGGGTCAGGAAGATCACCCTTTAAAGGCCCTATATAAATATGTATGTTATCTAAATGAGACATATTATGGATTATTTATCCTATCATCTCTTGGAGCCGCAATACTACCTTCATCTAATCCAGCAGCTAAATCTAGTATAACTTGACCTACTTCTTCAGCAGAATTACCTACCTGTATGTTTTCAACAGTAATATTAATTCTATCCCTAGGAATTCCAAAAACTGCACGATCAGGAAAATCAGGATTTGGTAATTGATTAAATGTAAGTGTATCTAAGAATCTATTTACATTTGATAATCTTTGTTCAAAAGGACTACGTCCTGTTTTTCTACTTATTTGTTCAAGTTCAAGTCCTCTTTGTTCTATTTTTTCAAAACGAGACACAGGATCAAGATTTTTACCAATACCTATAATGATTCCTTTAGAAATATTAAGTCCTAAAACTGTACCAACTTCAACAAATTTCGCTGCTGTATCAGGTTTTAATAAAAATTCAGCAATAATAGTACCTACAGTTCCACCAATTAATGTTGCTATATCTGTCGTCTTTTGCTGTCCTCCACCAGTCCACCATTTATTAAATGCAGTTATGAATCCTTCCCATAACATACCAAGTTTACCTATAAAGTCAGCACTTCTAAATTGGTCTGAACTAGTTATTTGTTCAATAAATTTATTCACTTGACGTAAAGCATTTCCTAATGGTACACCAATAGTAAAGAATAATTCTTCTTTAATCAAATTAATAAATTGTCTAAAAGTAGCCAAAGAATTAGCTACTGTTTCTTGTCTAATTTTTAATTGTTTATTTGTCTCACCCGTTGCATCAGCAAAATCTATGGCTATTTCATTATATAGTTTCATCTCATTATTTAATTGAGCCTGTATGCTACGTACCTGTCTAATATTAGGAAATAGTCCAGTAATCAATTTCACAAAAGTAGCTTGTCTAAAATTAGCTTCTCCCATGACTGCTACTTGTTCTTTATTTGCTTCGACTAACATACTTGTAATACGACCCTGTACTCCTATAGTATCATTTATTTCTCGTAAAGTAGCTTCATAACCTTGTGCAACTATATCATTAACTTGAAGATTAACACCTAATTCTTTTAATCTATTACGCAATTTTAAACTTTCAGAAGAAGCATCAACAAAACCTTTCAATAAGTTTCTCTGTGCCGTAATAGCTTCAGCAGGTGTCAAGGTACGAGTAGCAGTAGCAAGACCTACCATTACAGCTTCAAATTCTTTCACTTGTCTTGTAGGATCACTACCAAACAATAGTTGCATACTGCCTGTTAAATCACCAAAATTACGAGCCAATTCCTCCATTCGTATATTACCTTTATCAACCGTCTTAAACATCAGGTCCATAAAAACTTCGGCATCTTTAACACTTACATTGAATCCAGAAGTAATCGTAGTAGCTGCTCTCATCGCATCTTCAATTTGTAAACCACCTGCTACTGAAGCTCTCGCAGCTAATCCAAATAAATCAATCGAAGTTTGTAGTTCACTATTAGCAAGTGTTATACCACCCGCCATTTCTCTTACTTGACTAGCAGGAAAACCACCAATTGAGCTAGCCGCTTCTTCCAAAGCTGCAAATGCATCACCTGTTACACCAAGATCAGCAGCAATGATTCTAGTCGCTCTTCCTAGATCCATTATTTCATCTCTAGAAACACGCAAAAGCGCATTTACACCAGCTAGGCTTGCTTCGGCTTCTGCACCTCCTTTGACTATTCCACTAAATAGACCAATTATCCTTCCAGGAATATTAATAATTTCCATTGCTATTCCGAATTTAATCATTAAGCCAAGTAATTGACCAAAAGAAACACCTTGACGTCTATTTTGTTCCGTATTCTTTTTACCAGAATTGGTTAGCCTTTCAGTTGATTGAGTAAGTCTATCCATTGATCTACGAGTTTGATCTAATATTTTTTGAGGTTCTGCCGCTGTTGAAAACGTTGGACCACCTGGACCCAATCCTGATATACCAAATTGTTCAGCAGCAATACCAAGGCGTTCTGAAGGAAACATACCTCCAGCACCACGGCCTTGTACCTTTGCAGCACTTAATTGTTCTGCATTCATTCCACGCAATGCACTACGAGCTCTATTAGCTGAAGTTTCGACACCACGAAGACGCTGACCAACAGTATCAACCATGTTAGCCATTTTAGCAAGTCCTGATTGAACTCGACCTGCGTTAAATATTGCGTCTAATGAAAGTATTGCCATTATTTCTTCTTCTTCACTGCTTCATCTTCTATATAACTCATATACCTTATAGCAGCCATCATGAATGCTCTTTCACCATAAGGTTTAATTCTTATTTCCGAAGGGAATTTTCTCCATCTCACACTTAATATTGCTAAGTCACTAAAACTCCTTTCTTTCTTCATCCGCTCTAAGATAAATTTTCATCTTCATTCTCCGACATATATGCGCCACCTTCAAAACCACTTAATACAAGAATCTCATCTTGTATCTTCACTATTTCTCCAGGTAAAAATAGTGAATTAACAATAAGAATTTCCGCTCTTTCTTTACCTCCTGGTCTATTATGTTTTTCTTGTAATCGAATATCTTTTAAATTAGGATTTTCTACACAATTAAAAACAAGTAATCGACCAAGTTTTACATTATCTGTTTGTCTATCTATTACTCCTCCTCTTGTTCTTGAAACTATTTCTGCCGCTTTATTATACTTCTCCATTTCTTCTATCGAAGCTGCTCGAATTATTACATTAATACCTAACCTATCAATTCGTACTTTATCAGTAATATGTAAACTACCATCCCAATCAAGTAACGTCTGTAATGCATCCGTACTAGCAGGACTATTACCATTCTGAGATACTAACTCTTCTTCTATTTCCACCGAATCTTTTTCCATCATAAAACTACCCCCATTTATCCTTTATCTATACTGGTTGCGTAATACTCTGTTCCAGAACTGCACCTTCAAAAGTAAATTGAACTGTTTGTGAAATTAGATCTTCCACATTAAAACCAAATGGAATTTCCCACAACTTTACGTTTTCTAATGTAATCTCTTCTTCTTCAGCCCCAACGGAAGGGCCAAGATCAGGATCACTGATTTTAATAGTCATATTTGCAGGCAATACAGGCTTCAATGGATCAAACAAATCTATAGCTGTTTGCATAAACTCGCTACTAACTCGTAGTACAGTAAATGTACCTTCACCTGTTACACCTACGCGCTTATACGCCGTTCTGATTGTTCCTGCTATACGTACAGGCCTCCTCTCTGCTGTAATTCTAGCTTCAATCGTTTGTATATTAGCAATGATTTCACCTTTATATGTTAATTCTCCAAATGCACCATTAATTGCATTTTCACCAGTAAAGTTTTTAGCCACTTTCTACCTCCTTAAGTTACTTCAATTGTAGTATATATAAATTCGATAGAATCAATAGGCTGTATACCTATTTTAACAAAATACCTATCTATTGTAGGTGGATTATCTGGATCTGTTTCTACAGTATAACCAGGATTAATTATATTATCATCCTCCAAAGTCTTTAAAAATTCCCTCATTAGAGATAATACAACAGTCTGTCCTTGTGCATCGTTATTAATAACTCCAATAACACTTTCATCTACAGCAGCAGATATAGAGTTAAAAACTGAATCAAGAATCTTTATAGGTCTAATCTTACTAAATATGTCAGACTGTGTTGCTCCTGGAGTAGAAAGTGTATTAATACCCCTTTCTATTTTAAACCTAATCCCATCGAATTGCATTACAAGTATTCCACTAAGAAGCAAATTCTTAACATCTGCATTACCGAGTCTTACTACCAGATCATTAATATCACCAATTGTCTTGAAGGTAAGAGACTCAGTAAGTGGAGTACTAGAAACCATACCTGCGATTCTAGCTGCTGCTTGGAAACCTGCATACGATGTACTAACACCTGCTAAGTTATCGTCTGTAAAACCAGGATGTACATACACCGTACCTTCAAAATTAAACCCTTCAGCATCTGCTTTAGCATTTGCAACACTATCAGCTGCATCAGAACCAGTTACCCATATAATTTTCTTACCAGCATCACGTACTCCAAGTAACCATGCTGGAATAGTCGTTCCTGCGATGGTAGCATCTATAGTTTCAAAATACACTGTATCAATGTTTTCAAGTTCCAATGCGTCCATCGCTTCAGTATAATCTGCACCTACGATATTACCTTCATCATCAACACCACTAGCTAGATTTGTCGCACCAACATTAGCTAATTCTTCAGAACCCGCAGTAATAAATACAGCAGTAATCCAGAAATTAGCAGTATCATCATTAATCTGATTTACTAAATCTTGAACCATACCTGATACAGTATTATCAATACGTGTAGTGTAGGTACGTAAAATAGTTGACCCTTCTCTAAGAGTTACATCCTTTCTAGCTGCATCTTGTGCATTTGCAGCAACTTGAACGGTAAAAGCGTTTCCTCTTGCTCCAAAATATTTTCCGTTTATCGTGATTACAGGAGCTGCGACATCATCATTCAAAGCATCTGTAGCAACTGCACCGGCAGGCCCTACAAGTCTATACGCACGAATCTCCGATACACCACCTAATAACAAATTTCTCAAAGTAAATTGAGCATTAAAAGTGGCACCTTCATTCACGCCATAGAAATTATCTATATCAGCAATCGTTTTAACCGATTGTACTGTTTCTTGAGGACCCCAATGTGCCCTCACAGTAGTTCCTACAATACCATTTATGCCAGCCCTAATAGAACGAGATGCCGCACCAAGAAAATTGGCATAAAATCCAGGTCTCTGATCTCTTAGAATTACGTCTGAACTTACCCAAGTCATTTAACTACCTCCTTTATCCTTTTACAGGATGATTCATATAATTGTCAATATGTTTCTTCATTTCCGATTTAGTAACCATATCTGTTTCATTTAATCCGGCTAATGCAACAGCACTTTTGAATGTTGGATAATACACATTAAATAAAGGCCAAGGATCATTAGCTAATGTAGCTATCAAAAAACTAGATTCCTTAGGAATATTTTTTTCTTCTTTTTTATCGTCCGACATTATACCTCCTATGGTAATACTGTTGGTATTTGACCAGATACTAAGTTATTATCACTTACTACATCAACTCTATCTAACAACCAAGACTCTGTCTCAAATAATAATCCATTACTTTGTGTAACAAGTTCTATTCTAGCATCCCATGTTCCTGGTTCTATATCATCTTCAATAATCGTACCACTAATTGATTCTACAAATATCCTCCCAAAAAGTAATACACTAGCAGTAGGAATGGCAGCACCGTTTATAACAGCAGTTAATGTAGCTTGTTCATTCGTACCTTCTTGATCTACTGTATGTACAACATTTGATTGTAAAGTAGGAGCTATTCCTGCGCCTAAACTAGCATAAATATTATATGAAGCAAATTTCGATACAGTCTTAGGAACTTTAGGAAATTGTATCTTTATTGAATCATTTACTACATTTATTATCTGTACAACAGAAGAAAGGCTTTCATCTCCACCTGCAAGCCCTGTAATAGCTATATTTACATTTCCTGATAACATCCCTCCCGAAGCAACAACAGATTGCAATAAAGGATTAGGAAAAATAAAATCTTCCATATATCCATCTATTTTCTTAGATGCTAATAATTCAGATATGATATCACTTCTTACATTCATACAATTTTTACGATCTGTACCCATATACCATATTACCCAGGTATTGCGATCTATAAATCCTTTCTGAGAAATTGGTGCAGCTAAATCAGCAAAATTCTCTACTCGAAAATATGGTCGTGTTATATTATCTTGAGCACGTTCAGGATAATTGACAAAACCATATTTGTCAAATAAATATCTTGCTATACTATATTCTTCGTCTTCAATTCTCATCTGTAATTACCAATGCTTCAGTAGTAGTAACTAGATATGAATTATCTAAATCCTTATGTTTAGTTCTATCATGTATTTGTATTTCATATCCTTTATATTCTGCGTCATTAATTTTCTTTACTACAACAGTAATAGGAGCATATAAATTATTCTCTACTATTACTTTATCTTTTTTCTTATCTTCCTTTGCTTGATTAATTATCTCTGCTTCACCATTTTCATGCACAATTACCGTGAATTCGATTTTACTTATATTCTCCATGTCATTTTCAACTCACTAGAAATTATGCATTCCCCAATTTATCATCCAAACATCTACTCATAATTACGTTAGATAAACCAACGAATATTTTTAATGATATATTATTATCTTCCCCTATTTTCTCAAACATTGATCTATTTTCTACAAACAATTTAAAACCTAAATCTTTAGGATTATTTTCTATTTCTAATAACTTCTTTCCACTATCTATTAAACTATTATACATGCTATCGGTTAATAATGCAATAGCCTTTTCGGTTACTTCGTCGGGACTACGATGCTCTGTAAAACCATGTGTTCGTGATTCCCTTATCGCTTCTTCACCATATATATCCCATAATGTATCAATTTTTACACCTTGGCTAGTTTGTACATTTCTTACGTAATTAATTTCACCAAGCAATTTATTTTTATTATCATTAATACTATTCGTTACTTTCCATGTAGCTCCTATTACAGCAAAAGCAATAGTTATCAAAGCAGCTATAATAGCTATTATTTCATCATTCATTTAACAAATCTACCTAATAATGTTCTTCTTTGTGCTGCTACGCTAAATGTTTTCCTAACTCTTCCTCTTTCTCCAGGTGTTAGCATAGCTTGTAATTTTTGATCTGCATGTGGCAATATTATTGCGTTAGCTTCTGCACCACCTTGCTCAATAAAAGCATATTTATGCCTTTGTCCTTGACCCCTACCATCATTAACATAAGCTGCATAAGAAACATTCGTTCCCACTATTACATGAAACCTTACACTACGTCCTTTTTTCCTTCGTATTATCGCTACGTTATCGGCTAATGTACTAGCAGGATTATTAGTTAGCACACCAGCCTCTCTATCGCCAAATCCAGACCATAACCTACCCGTACTTAGTTTCTTTTGTCCTGGAGCTAATCTATGGCCTGCTGGAATATGTTTACGAACCGTATTTGTGTATATTCGCAAAATATCGTCGGCTAACTCTTCAGCATACTCAGGAATAGTCAACCTAGCATGAAGAATCATCTCTTCCTTTAATGCTTCTATGTTATCTCGAAAGATAAACATTTATACTCTTCCAAACCAACTAACAGTTAAATGCTCTGGTCCATTACCAGTTAGCCGTATTCTTTGGAATCCTTGTGTAAATATTCTAGCAATAGCACTTGCATCTGCTATCGCACTTACAGTTGGATCATCAAACCAAGTCGTACCATCAATTGAATATGCAAATGTAATAGTTAACGCATCAGCTACTGAACCAACATTTGCACCATCTACTGTGATATTAGTTGTACCTTCCAAAGTTGCAATAGTGCTTGGTCCATGAACCTTTACTATTACAGCTAATAAGACTGCTGATCTTTTCACTGCAATTACAGTAGGATGTAATGTCATAGCAAGAGCATAATCTGTTCCAGGAACACCACCAGATAAGTTTATAGCCGCAACAAGATTATCTAAACTTTCTTCTGCATCGGCACCAATATGAACATTACCATCTGCTTCTGTAAGTGTGTCCTGATATACATATACTTTACCATCAATAGTAATAGTTTCTGTATTTAATGGTTGCCCACCAGTATAATCATATATTCCTTCAGCATGAACGCCCAGATGTAAAGTTATATCTCCATATCCTCTATTAGGAGGAACAAAGATCAAAGGCACAGCCTGTATATCAACACCAGGGTTAGCCTGTAATACAGCCGAATCTGTTTGCCTTTTCTTTATAAAAGCGAATACCACGATATCCTCCTAAGTATTTTCTGAATGTACCACTTCAATTTCCAAGTGGTGTCCTTTTACATTATTGCGAATAGGATTTACTGATATTATTTCATATGTTTGCGTTCCTATTAATACTACCATATCTGCTGTAACATCATCGAAATATTCAGTAAATATCATTTCTTGCAATATTGATTGCGATGCTCCTGGTTCTGTCCTTTCTCTTGATCTAAATCTTAATGGATCATGTCTACATTTTACACTAGTATGTACATCCGTAAGAGTATAACTACTAGGACGACCTACAGAATCAAGTATAGCAATTTTCTGTTGTATCGTACACCTTTGGCTAAATAATAAACTAATTCCAACCATAACATTATTCTCAATCTAATTCTTTATATTTCAAATATATAAGCGTCGTAGCAACTCTTGGTGAAATATCTTTATTTTTACCCACTTCAAGTTTTGAAAAAATACTATTTATATTCCGACCAACTGTTCTTTGTGCTAAAAACATTATATTTTTGATATATGTATTAGTATATCCTTCTGCTATCAATTTAAGTATTTCAAATTCCCTTATAGTTAAACGTTGTAATGGATTTTCTTGAACCATTACGTCACAAAACTACTTACAGGAACTTCAAATCTACCTTCTTCTGCTTCATTCACTGTTCCCGTACCAACAAATCTAAATTCCCATACTCCTTCTATTGTAACTATTAATTCTATTCTATATACTCCTATGCTAGGATTAGTCATTTCTGGATCACCAGCAACAGTATAATCAGTAGATACTCCTGCTGGATCTATTACTGTACCTGTTACAGCCGTAGGATCAGTAAGTGTACCACCTAAAGTAAAAGTGGCTTGCATTCTTACAGTTGTATTTATTGTATGTTTATTCATCTGTCTTATCCACTACTACTGCTCCACCAACTTGTATATCTAAAGAAACAGTTCCTCCAACTTGTACATCTAAAACAACAGCTTTTCCTAATAACACTCCACCAACAATTTCTCTAGTATTCCATGCTCTTATGAAACTTATTCCATAATATATGCTATTTAAATTATTATTCTTTATTGGGTATTGTATAATCATATTAAGTTGTCAAAAATACTAAAGCTGTTTGATTAGCTGTAGGTGCAGTAAATTTAAGTCCTATTACATCTCCATTTAAATCTACTGCTGCAAGATTAACTTTATAAAATCCATTTGCTACTTCAACAATAGCATTGGTTAACGCAACGAAAGCTGCTCCATCTATAGATACTTCGCCCGTTACTGTTAAAGCTGTACCAGGGGATACATCATCGCTACTAAGTACCATCAGAAACTCGAAATTGGCCAAAGCGACATTTTTAGCAGGCCCCGATGGTAAGGCATCTGTTTTAACTTTTATTAAGTCTAGGAGCAAATCTAATCGACCACCATCAATCCAATCGTCTAATGCTCCCATTCTCGCAGCAGTAATCAATGTCAAAAGTGAATTAAGATCTACGCTATTATCATCCATCTCTACTCTTACATTAACTGCTGTATGTGAAGATCTAGATGAAATTAATGCATCCAAATTAGTTTTTACTTTTAACCCTATAGAACCTGCTGTAAGGATAGCAGTTTCTAATACTTGCCATATCGGTAATGCTACAGCCGTACTGATCGCAGTAAGTGTACGTGATGCAGATGCCCATACTTTGTCTGCTGCTGCTTGTGTAAATCCAGCAGCTTGTACTTCTGAATCCATTCTACCATTTACTAACGTAGTAGGTAACAAACCTTTAACATTATAATCTACTAATGCTATATCTGCTTCATTATTAATTTTCAACATATTTATTAGAGCAGGCATTCCAACTAGATCAGACATACCAGCGGTATTATCTGATACATCCCATGTACCGTGGATATCTAAAGTGGCGTTAACGTTGCAATCCGTGTTGAAAGTTATGTGCCCGTGACCATCCAGTTCTATGTTATGGGACGCCGAGAGAGCCTTTAGTTCCAGCCTGCCCCCATAGTGACTTATAATGATAGAGCCGGCAGCTCCCGTGGCAGTGATAATCGGAGCCGCACCGGAAGCTCTCAACGAGAAGCACTCATCGAATACGTTATCGTTTGATGTATCAACAGAAATATCATCCACGATACCACAACGCTCTGCGAAAATGTGTAACAAAGTTGAACCTGCACCTGGATCTTGAAGAGCACAATCTCGCGTTGTTATTCTGCCCGTACCTCCCTGAGTACCTTCCACTGTCAGATTGCGAAACAGTGAACGATCTACATCCTGGCTACCAAGGTTAACAATGTTGTCCGCTACAGAGCCAATCCCTATAAATTCCCAGTTTTCGTGGGTTGCATCCAATGTACTGTCGGAATTGCCCTCCAGATAGTAAATCTTGACGCCAAGTGCATCCGCAAGGGTACGTGCAGCAGCAAACGTGGAGACAGGGGTAGCCTCTATGCCGTCGGTGCCGAGTACCGTGTTAGTATTAGCAGCTCCGGAATCCACGTATATACCCGGTCCATCAGATCCCGCATACACGGCCAACAGTGAACTATACCCTTGAGTACCTTTACTAACGTGATCTTCAAGAGGTTCCTCTTGTATTACATCAGCTATTGCAATAGCTGTGGGTATATCAGCCGGTACTGTTCTATTTTCTATTTCTTCTATCACAGAACCTGCTACTCCAGCACTTGCGTCAACTAACGCTATTTTATCAGATTCTGTTTTGATTAAATCTGCAACAGCAACTAATTTACCGCCAGCATCATCAAGCTCAGACATTCGTGCTTCAGTATTGACACTAGCAAGAGCTAAATCATCTATTTGCCTTGTACTTGTGTATATCAATACTGCTGCTGACTTAACTCCTACTGTTGCAGTCTTACATATAAGACCTATTACATCTCCATTCATTTCAGCTGCTAATATAGGACAAGAATAAAAACCTTCTCCTTCATCTACTTCTGTACCAGCTACATTAACAAATACTCCACCATCAATAGAAAATTCTACATCTAATGAAGTAGCACCAGCAACTAAATCACCATCAGCATCTCTTAATACAAAATGCCAAGTAAAAGCTGCATTTTTTTCAGGAGGCCATCCAGCCATCTAACTTACCCCCAATCCAACAAAGGAAGGAATATAACCACCTTCTCTTAAATAAAATGGTTGTCCAGGAATTGCTGCTGTAGTAACCGAAATTCTCTGCTTTGTTATAGGATTAAGAGACCAATACCATGTATGAGCCCCCACAAAAGCAGCTACATTATTTTGATGATATATTATCATTTATTATACGCCACCACCAGTTACTATAGTAAGAAATACATCATCAGGTGCTCCTGGTGTACCACCTGTAGCTATAAGTCTAAATTGAATTATACCACCGTTCATATCAGCAGCAGAAGCATCAAGTTGATATGATCCATTCCCTACTTCCGCAATCGTACCAGTTATAGCACCAAAAGCTGCACCATCAATTGAACGAGTTCCCGAAACACCTGAAGCGCTAGTAACAGGAGTTACATGATCACTTGCTGCTACGAATACAAATGGAATATTAGGAAATGCTACATTTTGAGTTGGTAATATTCCATCTCTTATCTTATCTATTGCATCTGCATTCAAAGAAGCAGCATCAATAGCACCTGCTCCAAATTTAGCTGCAATAATAGCACCAGTTGCTATCTTAGCTTCCGCGATAGCATTTGCAGCAATGGCAGCCGCGTCAATAGCACCAGCAGCAAACTTAGCATTAGTGATAGCTGCTGTAGCTATCTTCGTAGCTGTGATCGCATTAGCGGCGATAGCAGCAGCGGTTAACACAGCAGCGGCCATAGCTCCTACAGAAGAATCCATACGTCCACTTACAAGAGCAGCAGGAAGTAACGCTTTTATATCTGTATCATGTGTAGTTAAACTAGCTGCTAATACTCTATTCTCTATTTCTTCAATGATTGAACCTGCTACACCTGTACTAGCATCAACAAGTGTAAGTTTATCAGTTTCTAACTTAATAGCATCAACAGCAGTCTTCACTAAATCTAATATTGCATCTAATCGACCTGCATCAATCCAATCATCCAATGCACCCATACGTGCTGCTGTGATTAAAGTAAGTAAAGAGTTAAGATCTACACTGTTAGAGTCCATTTCAGTACGAATTGCTACAACTGTTGGAGCCTCAGCAACCATATCTGAATTTACAGTTGTAGTATCTACTAAAACAACTCCTTGAACTTTATCAGTTGAAGGATCGTAACCATCATCTGCGAAATCTTTAAGGTCTAATAAACTTTGAGCTACTCCACCTAAATGAGTTGGATCTACTTCTGGTACTCCTAAAATTGTTGGGACTGCAACTAATTCTCTTTGCCATGCTTCTACATTAGAAGGCATAAATATTGCAACATGATCACCAGCAACCATTACATGTCCATCAGGATCTGCTGATAATGTTACTGTCTTAGTAGTAATAGCATATTCTTTTATATATCCAATTGCTATATCAAATTCATCATCTAATTGCTGTACTAATATAGGACAACCACGATATGCATTAGCTAATAAAGAACCATCTTCTAATGTAAAACTAGTTTGACTAGCTAATGTAGCAATCGTTGTATTAAGAATTGCACCTTCATAACCAATTGTAAAATGTGCAATAGGAAAATTAACAGTTTGTGCATCAATTGTTATAGGACCTATAATTATGAAATAATCTGAACCTGCCTCAAAAAAATTAGCAGTAGTATTATCAGATAAATCAATCTCCATTCGATGAATACCAGTTTCTCCAGAAAATGTAAGATCAGCAACAAAACCAGAAGTTGATGCACGTTGAGTTGTACCACCATCTTTATAAATCTGGATATCACCAACCACATAAGCTGTAGCTACTATTGATGCACCAGATCCACCATCATATGAACCAAATGGTACACTAAAAGTAGTGCCTGGACGTTTTATTCCTAATTCAATCATATTAGCTTACCAAATGTCCTCTTACTAAAGATTCTATTAATTTAGGACGATGAAGTACTTCTTGATCAACACCACCGGCGGCAGCAGCGATTTCAATATCATTATCTAGGTTAATTGCCCACTCAGTTTGGTCGTCGTCATACCACACCGGCATGAACCTGCCACCCGCATCATCTACAGAATGTCCTGCATAAACAAGTCGATGGTCGTCAGATACTGCGGAATAATCAGCTTCTCCGCCCCAAGTAGCCATATCATCTGTCGAGAGTTGATATTTAACTGCCTGAGCATTAGGTAACGCTGAACCAATGAGGTAAGCTACATAAACATCATCATTTTGTTGATTAAACAACATTGCTACGTTAGAAGATTCTGCACTATTGTTAAGTAGGTTAGTCTTCTGAGTCCAAGTAGTACCATCAAATGTACCACAACGTAAGTCAGCAGTAGCAGCATCTTCATCATTCCAATACGCTACAAGGAGTAAATCATCGCTATGACGAACCACAGCATCAAAATTAATTCGGAGTGTACCTGCTGTTACAGAAGCATCACAAGATACCTCACTCCATGAATTAGCGCTATCGTCATATGTTTTGATAGATAGCTCACCAGCCGACCTATCTAAATAAACGCACCAAATATCGTTACCATCAGCAGCGTTTGCAGGTAAAAGTTGAATCTGATCAACTTCATTTCCATCTGCCATTGATGTACGCTCAGTCCAGGTAACCCCGCCATCAGTTGAGCGCCAAAAGCTATGCCCACCAGCATTATCCTCCCAGATAGCTATGTAAAGATTACCGCCTCTGGCCTTAGTGAGACTGATTATTGAAGCTTCCCAACCATTGCTAAGTGTTATGCCGGTTGCTTGAACAACCTTATCCGCAGACAATGAATCATCGGACGTATCTACATTACGATAATGTATCTCGTCATTATCACTTTCCATCCAAACATAGTGAATAATTCCCCCTGTATCTCCATTCGTCCACTTATCATACCAACAATCATGACCACGATGATCGTCATCGCTATAGAGGTCTAGATCACCAGCCCCAAACGTAGCACCACTATCAGTAGATTTTGAAACTCTTAGAAAATCCGTTACGCCAGAGAATTTGAATACATGATAAGCAACTGAAGGGCTAGTCCATACCAAACCTCGACTAATTGCACATTGCACATCAGAAAGTGAAAAAGCATCGGACTGAATAACTGTATCAACCATTATCTATTTTCCCGAATTTCTTGTTCTAAAAAACTAAAAAGATGTGCAGGTCGTTTGGCATTTACTAACCATAATCGCATTAAATTACGATCTGCAAGAGCTTGCGGAGAACCTCTAACTCCAGCAAGTGCTGAATCTATAGTAGATACTACATTCTCATCCGATACAATTTCTGTAATCGCTGATAGTAATACTAAAAACTTTGAACCAATGCGTTGTATATCACCATCTACAGAATATTCATCTATCGCTTGTTGGACATGAAATTCCCAATGTGACCTAGGCATTACTTATCACAAATTCACCATCAGAATCATTTATTCTTGATATCTCTATATCAAGTAAATCTTGATACTCACGTACACCTGTCTCAGAAACATGATTCTCTTCTCTAAATACTCTAGTAAATACAGAAAGAGGAGATCTATCCTTAGTAATACGTAAAACTGCCACCTGTACCATAACCGGCAAATCTATGAATAATTCTTTCTTTTGATCTATTGTCCTAGGACCTTTGTTATAAGAGTAGGAACCAAGGCGTTCAGACCTAAAAGGAGTATTAATAGCAATTACAATCTGTTCTTCATTTTGGACAAATAAATGTTCTGTTATCTTCTGCGTAATCCACGCAGCTATATTAGTAAAACCTGCTGAAGAAGAATCTATATTAAAAGTATTCAGTAAGTCTTCAGATAAATCTATCCAAAAATCAGTAGTTTCACCAGCTACATCCCTAAGACCCTCGACCTTGGTTCGGGTTTGTAATTGTTGTCTTGATAAATAAGAACCCATACCTACCCCTAGGAAATTACTTTCTTGTTTTCTTCCTTCTTTTCCTTCTATGTTTCAGTTCTCTCATTTAATCTCCTCGAGATTTCTCTATCCCTTTTATCAAAGCCTTTTTATTAGTTTTGCTATTGTACTCTACTTCTAAACCTTCTTCGTCAATTAAACTACGAAGTTTTTTTCTACTATAACTATTAAGATTTTCTACTACAGATGTTTCAACAACAGCTTCAGGATCACCTACCATTTCTGCATCCATTTCTTCATCAGTAGGTTGTTCAGGTACTTGTTCTGTTACCATACCAGGAGGACTTTCATCTGCAGGAGCAA
>SDBT01002933.1_pt1 | contig 29746 bp, 26 predicted proteins | sample 2277101 | NCBI WGS metagenome assembly SDBT01 (sample SAMN10404973, study PRJNA504765) | marine sediment metagenome | isolation source: marine sediment core GS10_PC15, 103 cmbsf | place: Arctic Ocean: Southern Knipovich Ridge | collected 2010
CTGCTGGCGATAATATTGACTTCATGGTATAATTTCAGAAAATGTTTTAAGCTGTGTATCTAGCAGAGTAAGCTATTTGGAGAACTAATGAAGCACTTGCTAACCGTATTCATTGATGGCCTGAAGCCAGAGAGCCTGGAGCATATGCCCTTTGTCAATTCTCTATCCAGCAAAAGAAGGATAAGGACTGAGCTGGGATACTCTACCACGTGTTATGCATCGATGTTTAGCGGGGTACACCCTAACAAACATTTGCGCTGGTTCTTCTGGAAATATTCCCCCGAGACATCACCATGTAAATGGGTGAGAAAGTTCAAGATAGACAAGCTCCCCCATAATATGTATACGGAGCAGGCTGTTTACCAGCTTGCCAAAATCATCAATAAAAGGAGAATACCTACCGGTGAGTTCAATTTACCTCTTCTCTGGTACGTCCCGATAACCGGATGGGCTGACCTTGATATTAGTGAGACCAAGTCCTGGATGTCTTCCCGGTATCTGGAAGCCTATCCTACAGTTTTCGATATTCTCCGCGACAACAAAATCTCATACGAAATAGTCGGCGCAACTCAGCAGCCGCTATCAGAATCATCACAGGTAGTAGCTCAATATCACCCGGATAAAATCACTCCCTTCACCTACTTCTTCATCGGAGATATCGACCCGCTTTCACACAAGCATGGGCAAGGTTCTGACACTGTGATACAGAGATTAAAATCAATTGATGAAACATTGAAAAGAAAGTATGAGATGTTTGAAAAGACAGACGACGACTTTACCTTTATGCTGTTTTCTGACCACGGACACATGACCATAACAAACAAGGTGAGCCTGCTCGAATTTTTTAAATCACAAGGAGAAAACCTCAGGGACTTCCTCTATATAGTTGACAGCAGCTATGCCAGATTCTGGTTCAGAAATGAGAAGGAAAGGGAAAGAGCAACGAGAATTATATCACTAATGGGTGATACCGGCTATATCTTAACTGAAGAACATCTCAAGAAATATCATGTTAATATGCCGGATAACCGGTATGGCGACTTAATATATTATCTGGATTCCCCCAATATTTTCACACATCGGATAAAGGTATTCGGTAAAAGCCTTGAAGGGACTGTCGTATCCGGGCATGGATTTATGCCGGACTATCCTGGCATGGACGGCGTCTTTGTATCCAATAAAAAAATAATCGACTGCTCCCATATAGAGTTGGTCGATATTATGCCCTCTGTTCTGGATGTATTCAATACCGGGATACCGGATTATGTTGACGGCCAGGTTTTTTGGAGCCACTAGATGGGGGAATATTCGAAAGTAGACGACCACAGAATCATCGATGTTGTCAATATAATTAGAGACGAGATAGTTAAACGGTTTCAACCTGCATCCATAATAATCGCCGGAGGCTTCGGCAGAGGAGAAGCCAGCTTTCTTGAGGAAGACGGCGAATTTAAAGCCTTAAGCGATTGTGAAGTCGCCATCGTATCGAACAGATCCATATCAAGACGGCAGATAGCGGAACTTTCCCGGGAACTGACCCGCCAGACCGATATGGAAGTGGTCATCTCTAACAGCCTCTTACTGCGCGCTTATACCAGGTTTTCTGTGCCTGCTGTGGTATCACGTAAAGTCTGGCGACCATCTATCCAGCATTACGACCTTAAAGAAGGCTCAAAAGTCGTGTATGGGCAAAATATTTTAACCAGACTGCCGTCAATTCGTCCTGAGGAGATACCGCTGTGGGAAGGGATAAGACTGATGTTTAACCGAATGGCGGCATCTCTCAGCTACTTTCCTGTCGGCTCCACGGACATAGAGAGAAGCGAAGCAATTTACTGGATAAATAAGGTTATTATTGCCTGCCAGGACGCCTTACTGTTATCAAGAAGATACTATCATTATTCATACGAAGCTAGAAATCTGATGCTTCAGGAGTTGTTTCCTGGACATTTCAGCGAACTTAATATTAAAATACCAAAATTTCTTCCGCTGGCGGCAAGGGCAGCCGAATATAAGCTGAGACCGGAAAAGGGAGCCTATACTGAAGACTTGAGTGAACTCTGGTTTGATACGGCTGAAATATGCGACGAAGTATTCAGGTATATTATAAAAAAAGATATGGGCTTTACTTTTAACAATTATGCCGACTTTCAGCAGAAATACCTTAAACATTCCAATGTAAGAAAAAAATACTACCTGGGAGTTATATCCTCACCATTAGTCCAGAACATCGGTAGTGCCCGGAGAATGGTAGCCGCCCCTTCATACCGTTTTCCTCCACCGAACCTTATCCGTAATATCAGGACTCCCTGGAAGCATTTTGTGTATTCGCTGGTTCCGCTGGTTTACTTTGGAATATCAAAGCGAGGAAAGATAAACGAGAGTCAATTAAAACAGGCGCGAGATACCATGTCCTTGTTTAAAAAGATGGAACCCAAACGGGTAGAACCGTGGCAAGAATGGCGGTATTTAAAAGAGCAGACTATTGACCTATGGCACGCCATATGTTACTAATGGGGTTGACCTAGGTCTCCAGGGAGTGCAAAAATGTTTAAACGGTTTCGAAGGCGTTTTGAGTATCTGACTAGCATTATCTCGGCATTAGGAATCTATAATTCAGCCAAGTTGGCCTGGCGATACAAGTTCTCTCCCATCAGGCACTTAACTATAGGGATTTCCGGGAGTTGTAATTTAAAGTGTATCTATTGCCCACGCTTAACATCCACAGACAAACCAGCCAATATGTCGCTTGACTCACTGGTATGTATCGAGAACGTCTTGCAACGTGTATTTTTGGTAAGCATTTCTTCCAGGGATGAGACTTTAATTCATCCGAAGTTTGTTGAAATCCTGGAAAGGGTGAGCGCATATGGCTGCTTAATAAGTTTCCATACGAATGGCATGGCTTTAACGGAAAATATTTCCAAGAAGCTCATTGAGAATAAAGCTGCCTGGATGGGTATCTCAATCGACGGGGCCACCGCCACTACTCATGATTCGCTAAGAATAGGGGCTGATTTTAACTTAATAATAAAGAACATAAAGACGCTACAGGCTATGAAAAAGGAATACAAAAGCCGGCTTCCCATATTACAGCTTAATTTTGTGGCTATGAAAAGTAATTTCCATGAGCTCCCGGATTATGTTGACCTGGCTTATGGATTAGGGATAAAGGCGATTAAGGTAAATGGCCTAGCGCCACATTCGGAGGAAATGGTGAGCGAGGTGTTATATAGACCTGAAATGAGGGTAGAGACTAAAAAATATTTCGAACTAGCCGAGGAAAAGGCAACACGCCACGGTCTCTCTTTAAAGCTGCTTAGCTTAACTCCTCAGGAACCCCATTGTTATCCAGGACCACAAATTAGACCGGATGGATTAGTTTGCCCTTGTTTTGCTTTGGCATACGACTATCCTATATACCTATCAGTGAAAAATGGGGTGATTGAAGAGGGGAAGAAGACTATGCAGAAAAAAGTTATAGGAGATATAAGTAAGGACCCGCTAGAGAAAATATTAAAGCGGGATGAATTCATTGAATTCAAGAACAAGATACTCTCCGGAGAATTTCCTCCTGAATGTGATAATTGTTTAGTAAAGTATGGCATAATTTGTTAGTAGCCCCCCATCATTGTCTGAACTGCTTCCAAGAGTAGAATATTTAAAGGTACAAGCCTTCGAGCTTTGGCACAGGCTATGCTACTAATGAAGACCGAATACTTCCCTGTGTACTCTTTGCTTGTCAAACTCTCTAACCGCTAACTAGCCACCGTTGTCTCTCTCTATCACAACATTGTCGGTGATAAGGCCACCCTCTGCCATCCCGACAAGCCCAAGACTACCGGTATTTTTGATGAAATTCCCAATAACATATTTTCCACCGGATATGCCATATTTCCCAAAGCCATCAATATAGTTACCCTGAACCCACCAATCGTACCCGTCAACTCTTATCGCAGCACTTGCACTAGGCGCGGTACCACCACCAGTTATATGATTTCCCACTATACTAACTCCCGTTATTGTAGCCTCGTTCTTTACATAAGGGGTTATTCCCGCAACACCCGCGTTGTAGATAATATTCCCTTCTATCAGAACACCCTCTATGTTTCCCCCGGTTGCGCTGAGAGCGATAGCTCCAAGGCTCGCATGGCTACCAAGAAGACCCGTGTTCTTAATGATATTGTTGACGATAGAGATTCTTTTCGCAGTTCCGACTATACACTCTAACTGAATCCCGGCCTTGGCACTCCCATCAATGATGTTCCCAGACACTATGATGTCTTCGTTATTGTTCTGGATGTTTATGGCGGCTCCTGATGTCCCGGGTACGGTGTTTATCAGTATGTTTCCCTGTATCAGGATGTTCCTGCCTCCCGCGACATCTATCCCTTCATCTCCCCGGTTGATGATGGTGTTATTAAGAATTCGAGAGTTATCCGCAGACTCGAGAAGCAGCAGTTCACTGGATGAATCACTCGGATTGAGATAGATTTTTAGGTTGCTTATCTCTATGTTAGTCAGGCGAGCGTCTTTTGTGCCTCTAATGTCAAGGAAGTAGTTGTTTCTTGAATAGCGAATGCTTCCCCCATGGGTCATGGTGATTTTCACATTGCTCTTTCTGATAAAGACTCTGTCGGATGCATAGAAGTCTCCACCTTCCAGAAGCACGGTACCGCCTCCTTCGCCAAGCATGTCTATGGCCGCCTGCATTTCCTCTTCATCTTTAACCCCATCACTTACAAGGTCCGCCTCCGCCTTTATCCTGTCTGGCACATTGTATGCAGCCACTCTGACCAGTAGGTTGCCGGTAGCGGCGGGGTGAGCAGTGGACGCTTCCTTGTTAAGCATATCTATCGCCTGCTGAATTTTCGTTTCATCGTCTGTCTCCGAGACCAGAGAGTTTGCGATGTTATCAGATATCCATAGGCCGGTGTAAGAATACTTGGGGATATTACCCTCTATCTCAATACTGATAGTTTCACCAAGAAGGCTGAACGATACCTTGAGGTACTCCCTGAGGTTAAAGTGGGCGGTTCCGTTAACAACCTCAATCCAGCCGTCACTGAGTTTGTCACTCACGTGGTTATGCCCGGTAAAGGTAGCCACCACATCACCGTCATCATCAAAAAGGGCGATAATCTCGTCGGAATTATTTATAGCTTGTCCCTCATACTTCCAGGTATTGTAGAAAGGAGCCAGGGGTCTGTGCGCGAATACTATGGTGGGCTTCTGACTTGCCCTCAAGTCTTCCGTCAACCAAGAGACCTGGCTGGCCTCCACAAAGTTGTGAGAATCGTCCAGTACGATGAAGTGGAAATCTGCTATATCGAAGGAGTAATATAGTTCAGATGCCTCCGTATTATCAAGAAAGAGTGTGGCTTCGTCGTGATTCCCAATCACATAATATCGAGGCATCATTACCTGAGTAAAAACTGCCTCCAATTTTACATATTCTTCAGGCGTTGGTGTCGTTGCATAATCACCACAATCGATGACGAATTCAGGCACCCAGGCATTCATATCATCTACGAACTCCTGAAGCCGAGCGGCATTGGCATGAAGGTCACTGATGATTCCAAAAGTTACAGTCGACTCAGTTATCGTCGTGGTTGGTGCTGGAGCAGGTGTTGGTACCGGTGTAGTTTCCGGTAAAGGTGCTGGGGTAGGTGCTGGGGTTTCCTCAGGTAGGGGCGACGGAGTAGGCGTCGGAGTTGTGTCAGGTGAAGTGGCTGGTATTGGTGCTGGAATTGATATGGGAGTTTGTGTACAACTAAAAATAGGTATTACCAGAGCTAAAACTAATACCATAATTATGAGTATTCTTTTCATTACAACCCTCATCTTCACTGGTTTGCGTTTTACTTCATATTACAAAATAATCAATATTTTCAGCATAAGCCTTGGATAGTTGGTAAGATAAAAAGCTACAGTTTTATCTAATGGGTTTTCCGTTTGATGTTGCTGCATCTTAACCGGACTACGAAATTTGTTAATCTTATATATGTTCAAAGTTAATTATTCCCTTCGATTTATCTGTGGCATACCCTATACGCCTGGAGGTTTTGTTTTTCAGGAGGTGCTGCGCCCTGGAACGTAATTCATCTGAAATCCTCGAATCCCACCGAAAGCCCATCACTGGTAAGACCATCATCACCCAGTACGGTAATCGTTGTCGCGGTTTTAATCTCCGGTGAGTCGTCATCCGTAACTAATATATAGTAAGTTCCGGGATTTACTTCTTGAGAGCTATTAATGTCTTCCGGAATAATGAAAGACATAATCATAAAACCACCCTCCTCTCTCGTTTGCGTGTTAGCCCGTACCACCTGATAATCCGTGATTTCATCGTCAATCTCATCATATTTCCTGGGTGCCTGGTTGGTAAAGTATACATTCACACGTTCATTAGGCTTGAAATTACTGCCGGCAATTTGAATACTATCACCGACTTTACCAGCCACTGGCGTAGCAGAAACAGCGCTCAACTGTTTTCTATAAAAAGCAAAAACGGTCCCTGAATGATAGACCAAAGGGTAACGAAGATCGGTGATAGCCTCTCTGGGGTCATAGTCTATCTTTATAATTCCTGTTTCTGTCCTAAAGGCGGCAAAAGCTCTGCCAATAATTTCCTGTCTGATGATAAATAGCATGTCGGTCGAACCTGAGAAGTCGCGAGTAACAAGCGTCGCGCCTATACCGCGCATCACCCCATATTCGGGACGGGTAAACTTCCCAGCATATAAAGAATCGCTTTGTAATCCATCTCTCGTATAGATATTAGAGATAGTATTGACTGCATCCAATTCCGCTTTAGTGTAAAAAATACGGAACATGGTGTTTTTCGAATATATCGGGTAATCAAGATTCACCTGTGGACTGGTAATCAAAAAAAACGAGAGAAAGATGATTATGAAAGCCAGCATCAACGCCCTTATTTTTTCAGATTTGAAAGCTCCGCATATCAAGAAAAGGCCCACAGACAGCGGAATGGCACTTAATATTTGAACAGTAGGATACCACCTGCCGGGATAAAAGCCGGTGAACTTTAATAGTAAAGCCAGGAATATCACTCCAATTAACACTAACGTACTTGCCGCTATGACAAAGGCATACTTCTGACGGAAAGTTTTAGATGTCATATAACATATCCCTGAGAAGGAAAGACCCATAAAAGCACCAAATCCGATAAGGTTAAAAACACGTTCTAACTGGTACAATGCGCCGGTAGGAATGAACTCCCCCACTCCGAACCTTATCACTTTAACGAAACCAATACGGAACAGATCAGCCAGTGTCACGTCATGTCGGCTTACATACATCCACCAGCCAACCATCATTACCGTAAACAAGATAACGTAACCAAGCGTTACCGTGGCTTCAGACCGGGTGTTATATCCTTTGCTGTATATCATTGAGAAAACAAGAAATAGCAGCAGCAGCAGAGCCATGATTACCGCTGACAGGGCGTGCGTTAAAATAAGAGTTGCTCCCATTAAAATGGCTAAAGCAGTAAAAGTGGGCGATTTATCCTGCCTGGCCTTAAATAATAAATATAAGATAATGGGCAACAGTATTGCTCCCAGACCGATCGGACGAATCCAGAACGCACCAACTACATAAGTGCTGGCAATAGCCCCCAGTAAGGCAGCCAGCAAACCTACCCGGTCGCTTTTGAAAATATTCCGGCAAAGAAGGAAGATAAAGACCAGGCTACCAGCCTGCAGAATGGCTATAGATAGCATGGCTGAAATTTTAAAATTTAAACCGGTCAATAACATAGTTGAGCCAATTATCGTATGCAGGGCAGGCAATCCACCATAAGCGGTGTTTGGCGCGGTGTGTCCTGTTTCTAATAATCTTAGGGTAATACCCTGATGCATCCAGGAGTCAAACCCGACTAAAGCCGGGGTGATAACCTGAATCGTGTAGGCAAGACTTAAAAGAATAAGCATGCTCTTCATCAGATTAAGGCTTATAGCTCCCTTCACTTTGGGAAGGAAAAGGATTTCAATGGCAACCAATCCGGCCAGAAGTGTCGTCGAAATAAAGTAGGCTAAAGGCCGACTGTAAAGTTCGGACCTCAGAAGAACTGACAGCATGCTGTAAAAGAAAATGCCGAAAAATAAAATATTCAATACCAGGTATGTTGATGATTTAGTCTGCGGTTCCGATACCTGAGACACTCTCAGAAGATTAAAGCGCTTCCTTAAACCCAGGTAAGCCACGGCACCAATAAACAGCATTATGGGGTGCACCATGTAGTGATATAATTTTGGGGGTAGCAATATGATTACTAGTAATACGGCAACAGGAACAACCAGCAATACCGAGACTGCAAGTATTTTATCTATGTTCTGCAGGATTCTACTCATATTGCCCTAGTTATATCTGAGTGCCATGCTCGCCTTCATTGTTTCTCAACTTCTTGCATGAGTAACCACATTATGAAAAATATTGAGAGCTTTGCCCCTGGCGGCCTCACTCTTTCGCACAATCTCCCCTAACATTAAACAGGAACCAGTTCTTTTTGTATCTCTTGGTTGTCCAGGGAAGCATCATTATGAGAAACACGAACCAGGAAACTACTTTAAAGCCGGAGAATTCCATTAAATGTTGCCAGGGATAAGGCACAGTATTCTTAGGTGAAGATTTCCTCCTTCTCATCCAGTAGTAAAAGGCGAACTTTATCGCTAATATTCCCCTGTCTACATACCCACGTACTGTATAGACAGATTTTATCGGATATCTCATTATACTTGTTGGCATGCCGTAGCGCTGTTTTACAATCTCTTGCTCCTCAAGTAACTGTTGACGGTTACGTGTCCTTATATTCTTTAGATGGCATCTATCTACAGCTAAGACCTCTTCAATTTTAATTACTTTACACTGCTGGACTACCCTTATCCAATATTCGTACTCAGCACCGAACCTCAGATTTTCATCATGAAGCCCTACCTTTTCCACTACTGACTTGCGCAAGAAAGCTGTTGGTGAAGGCACAAGTCCTTTCATTCTCAACATAATTGGAAGGTTAACTTGGGGATAAAATGCTAGTCTATTCAGTCCCATTTCCAGATCTATATTTACCATGTCACTATAGATCAATTCCACCTCAGGATTCTGCTTAAAATACTCAACCACCACAGATACAGTCCAAGGCAAATACAAGTCATCTGCACATAAATAGGTGAATATCTCCCCGTGAGCTTTACGCCACCCTTTATTTACAGCTTCGAGGGTTCCGCTATCCGGTTCGGATGTCCACCGCATGTTATAAGTACCTTCATATTTCTTGATGACAGCGAGTGTATCGTCAGTTGATGCACCGTCAACGATTATATGCTCGATATTGGGATAGTCCAGATTCTTGATAGAAAGAATAAGCTCCTCAATAAATTCGCCCTGGTTATATGATGGTGTGACAATGGATACCAGGGGCAGTTCCTTCATAATACAATCCTTTTTTTACTTATGCAGTTAGCGTTTATTGACCCCATCATGCTCAATACAAACCAGTTCCTTTTATATCTCTTGGTTGTCCAGGGGAGCATTAGTATTAGGAACCCAATCCATGAAGTGACCTGGAAACCGGAAAACTCTATTAAATTTTGCCAGGGATAAGTCACCGAGTTTCTTGGTGAAGATTTCCTCCTCCTCATCCAGTAGTAAAAGGCAAACTTTATCGCTAATATTTTCCTGTCTATATACCCACGTACTGTGTCAACAGATTTTACCGGATACCCCCTAATGCCTTTTGGCGCCCCGTAGCTTTGCCTTACCCTGTCTGACTCCTCAAGCAACTGTTGGCGTTTGTGTGCCCTTATGTTCTTTAGATGGAATCTGTCTACAGCCAAGACCTCTTCAATCTTTAATACCTCACACTGCTGGAATACCCTTATCCAATATTCGTAATCTGCACCCACCCTCAGGTTTTCATCGAAAAGCCCCGCTTTTTTCAATACTGACTTGCGAAAGAAAGCTGCTGGTGTAGGCACAAGTCCTCTCTTCCTTATCATAAATGGAAGGTCAACTCGGGGGAAAAACGCCAGCCTGTTCAATCCAGTTTCCAGATTCATATTTAGCGTGTCACCGTAGATTAATTCCACCTCAGGATAGCACATTAAGCGTCCCACAGCTACCGAAACCGCCCAGGGTAAATACAGGTCGTCTGCATTAGAAAGGCCTAAAATCTCCCCCTGAGCTTTACGCAAGCCTTTGTTAAAAGCTTCCAGAGGCCCGCTGTCTGATTCGGATATCCACCGCATGTTATAAGTGCCTTCATATTTCTTTATTACTTCAAGCGTGTTATCAGTTGATTGACCGTCAATTATTATATGCTCTATGTTGGGGTAGTCCTGATTCTTGATAGAAAGAATAGCATCCTCAATGAACTCGCCCTGGTTATATGAGGGGATGATAATGGATACCAGGGGCAGTTCCTTCATAATACTTCTCCTCCTTGGACTTAAATACAAGGATTTCTTAATCCCTGATCAACTTTACTAATAATGTATCCAGGACATTTTGGCATTTCCTCATAGTCTCACTCATATCTTTGGTCTTTACGTATCTTACTGGAACCGTAGATAAGTCATCAAGATAGAACTCGTCCGGGACATCACCAATAAACGACTTGAAGAAGGTTTTCATCTCAACATCATAAGGGAAAATATCCAGGAACGAATAGGCGTTGATGAAGAAGTGCAGCGCAGACCGCGACGACGTTGATTCTACCGAAAAAACGCTATGAATGTTTTCAACATTTCTACAGAAATAAAGTTCCGCCATCATACCGTCAGTCTCTATCTCGAATTGGTCCAGATTGAGGAAGCGCAATTCATCTTCAAACCGGTTTAAGTCCAGGGGGCCAGCGCCATCATCCTCACGGGGGTGGGGTCTATATACCAGTTTGTAATCAGCACCGTATTTCTCTCTCACAAAGTCAAGACAAGAATTAAGGCGCTTCGCGTATACTTCCGGGTCTATTATGCCGGCGATCGCCCCCGTAAACTTGCTGCCGAAAAATACCACCTTCTTTAGCTTATTATGATTATAATTATTTCTTATCCCGTTACGAATTAGCACATAGGGATATGGCATTCTAATGACATTATCACCCAATTCAATCTCCGGATTAGAGGACTCTCCCAGAACAACTACTCCATCATATATTTCCGGCAAGGATTTCCTGTATCTGGTCATCAGGGGTAATTCCGGATGCGCTCTGCTTCTCACCTTATATGTCCTGTGTAACCCGGTAATCGGCTCGATAAGCCGGTTTGCCACCCACCCCTCAAAGGTATCCTGGTAAATATCCCTATCTACCGGGCTGGTGCCCCGCTGATATACTTCACTGTTGATAACAGCAATTTTTAAATTGTGAGGATGCATTGAAAGCACAATGCTATCGGCAAAGTGACCTACCGCTAACCAGATAAGAATATCGCTTTGCTGTATTGCCAGCCGAGCGACCTCCTTTTTTACGCGCCTGATTTTAAGTATCAGTCCCAGCAAATGCGCCGGATAGAGTAGCGTCGCCCGAAGACGCCGCAGAATCATCCGGCGGATAGCCAAGCCGGCCGGCTCACCCTTGAGTTTAGCGACCCGCCGCCCGGCATGTAAACGGGTGAGAATTCTCCCGGGTTTGGGGAAAGGGGCAGGAATATTATCAGGACGCTCCAGAAACACGATTTTGTCAAATTGATGTTCGTATAATTTAAAGTCGACCTTTCGCCAATAGGGATGGGGTGAGATGAGTAAATTAGAGACAAACTCTTTCCGCTCCCAATATGACGCCAGAGCCAGTGCGGTTGCCAGCTCTTGAGAATGGTCCAGAACCATCCAGATTTTTCGTTTTTCCGTTTTAGACGTCGTCACCTTTTCTCCTGCCTCTAAACTGTGACGGCTTTATCTTTTCTATATTCTTTTAATAACATTTTAATCCCTCCGTTTGCAGGTGTCCTGAGCCTATGATAACACCACTGACCTAAATATAATGGTTTTTCAATAATTATTTTCCGGTGCGTAATAAATTATCTGACTGCCTAAACTCTCAAACCTGAAGGGAACATGTAATAATTTATCTAACTTATTAATTACCTGGAGTCGCAGTTCCGGCTTTACAAAAAACAGGATGAACCCGCCGCCCCCGGCACCCAGTAATTTCCCACCCGTTGCGCCGGCCTCTAGACCAGCCTGATAAATGTCATCAATCACCGAGGTGGAAATGTGCCGTGTCAAACTGCGTTTAATCTGCCAGCTCTCATGCAGGAGTTTCCCAAAATCAAGAAGCCTGTCGCCGCTACCGTTAAGAATGCCAACAGCTTCATCCACCATTTCCATCATAACTGTCAGCTCGCGCTTTTTATACGGCGTTTGTTTTATCTGTTCCTCAGCAATTTTAGAAGCGCTTCTGGGAAATCCCGTGAAAAACAGCATTAGATGATTATAAAGAGAGTCCACTCTATCCTGCTCGATGGTAATCGGGTAAACTGTCACCTTCTGTGGGCCACCGAACCGAATCATGTTCAGCCCGCCAAAGGCAGCAATCGTCTGGTCTTGAGAGCCAACATTTTCCTTGATTTTCTCCTGTTCCACGTACACCGCATCTAACGCCAGCTGTCTTTTGGTGGTCATTTGACCTTTCAGAGCATAAAGGGCATTAAGCAGACCTACCGTAAACGCCGAGCTGGAACCAAGCCCGGACATTGCCGGTAAATCGGCGTTGTGCTGCATTTCAATACCACGGTCAACATTCATGAAGCCAAGACACTCTCGCACCGAAGGATGTTCTATCTCAGCGATGGTCTGGGTTTCCTCACGTTTTCTATATCTTATGGCATATTTGTAATTAAAAAATGGCGGCAGATAGCGGCAGGTAACATAGCAATATTTGTTGATGGAAGTGCTCAGAACAGCCCCGCCATTTTCTTCATAAAAGGCAGGGTAATCCGTGCCACCTCCAAAAAATGAGATGCGAAAAGGTGTTCTACTTATAATCATCTAATATCTTTCTCCATTCTTTGCCAGATTAATGTCTCACTTTGTACCATTCAATTGTTCGTTTTATTCCCTCTCTTAATCCCGTTTTTGCCTTAAATCCCAGTACTTTTTCCGCTTTGGCAGTATCAATCAGTCTGATAGGAATCATGGAGGGTTTTGAAGAGTCGTATTGGATTTTGGCATCGGTATAGCCGTCCACCTCCAGCATTATCTGCAAGGCCTCTTTGATGGTGCAACCTTTGCCCAGTCCAATGTTTATCGGATTATAGGTATCAATCTTCTCTGCAGCCAGCATCATGGCATCCATAAAGTCATCAATATAAATCCAGTCTCTAACATCATCGCCGGTACCCCAGACTGTAAAAGGATTCTGCCTTTCCACAACCCTCCGTATTAAGGCCGCCATCACGTGCGAAGTTTCAAACTCAAAATCATCGTATGGACCATATATATTCGATGGCCTGAGCACAACCGTTGCCATGGGATTTTTTAGTTTCTCCGAGTACATGCGGCACAGGATTTCAGTGTATCTTTTCATCCAGGCAACGCCGAAGTAGGTCTCGTACGGGTCTCCGTCCAGCAGTTCCTCTTCTTTTACCGGCCTGTCACCGGTGGGTGGATAAGCCGCGTTGCTGCTGAGCCAGATAAATTTTTTAACCCGGGCGAAATATGCCGCTTCCAGCATTTGCGAATTCATTATTATATTGGGCGTCACGTGAACCAGTGGCGTGGACGCTATAACCGCCGCCCCCGAAGTGCTGGCGGCACACAAGAAAACATAGTCGATGTCGCTGACGACCTTTCGGCAGTCCTCCATGCTGGTCAGATCACATTTTATATATTCAATTCTCTTGTCTAGAATAACCGGGTCTTTCCGGTGAATGGTTGCCCTGACACTCGCTCCCAGAGACAGGAGTCTATTGATAGTATTGATACCGACAAAGCCGGTACCGCCGGCAACCAGGGCTCTGGAGCCACTAAATATTGTCATTACCTTTGTCTCTCCTTGATAATATTGGGTTGTTAGCAGGCCATTCTATGCCCAGCTTGGGGTCATCCCATAAAATGGTAAATTGACCAGACCGATTATAGTAAGTAGATTGCTTGTAGTGAAAGATTGCCAGTTCACTCATGACCAGGTGCCCGTTGCCAAACTTTGGCGGAATCAAGACCTGTAGCCTATTGCGGTCGGATAAAACGAATGATTCCCACTTGCCGAATTGGGGGGAAGTGTCATCCCAGTTGACCGCCACCAGAAAGAACTCCCCGTAGAGACAGGAAACCAGTTTCCAGGTTTCGCTATCACCGTGGATACCGCGCAGTACGTTATGCGAAGATACGGAGATATCATCCTGCACGAACTTCACGTTTACCCCTGCTTTTGTATACAGCTCCTCGTTGTAGGTTTCCACGTAGGTTCCCCGAAAATCCTCAAATATGGTAGGCGGTTTTATTAAAAGGACACCATCGAGCTTTGTTTTTGACACTTCCATATGACTACTCTTTGAAATAATTCACCTTATTTAAATATTCGTCCTGATTTTCAATAAACCAGTTCCAGGTTTCCTTTAATCCATCAAGCAGGTTTGTAGTTGGATTATAATGAATTAGTTTCCCGGCCAGAGAAATATCCATGACCCGCCGGGGAAATCCTGAAGGTTTTGTGCTGTCAAACTCATAGTTGAAATCCAGAAAGCTATGTAATGTTTCCACGAGCTCCTTAATAGAATAGCCCTTACCGCTACCCAAATTTACAAAACTGGAATCCGTTCCGTAATAAAGCGCCAGGATTACTCCTTCGGCAACATCCCGGCTGTAGGCGAAATCCCGTATGGCGCTGCCGTCGCCCCAGACAACAACGGGGTTTTCTTTTTGATAAATGCGATACATCAGGGTTGGAATTACCATGGCATTAGCAGGATCGAAATTATCTCCCGGCCCATAGACATTGCAGGGTCTGACAACGGAGAAGTTACTTAGATTATATTGCATTTTATACGCCTGAATCTGCAGTTCAGCCATTCTTTTCGCCCAGCCGGGGAACATATCCATGGGAGGCCCTTCCAGATTTTCAGTTTCCTTAAAAACCTCGGCACTTGAATAAGCGCCTATGGAACTGGTATAAACAACCTTCTGAACCTTATTAACCCGGCATGCCTCCAGTAAATTTGTGTTCATCATTAAAAGGGGAACAAAGAAGCTGGCTGGCTTGGCTTTGGTAACATCAACCGACCCCTTTATGCCGGCTACGTGAAAGACAAAGTCCGCATCTGCGGTTAATTCCCGGCAGAATTCAAAGCTGGTGAGGTCACCGTACACATGTTCGGCTTTCTGGTTGACTTTTACATTGTCAAGAGAGACGATTTTAACCCGGGCACCGGCAGCGCATAGAATATCCACCACCTGCCTGCCGATGAGGCCAGTGCCGCCGGTAACCAGGGCACTTTTGCCCTTAAAACTCTGAAGTACTTCTTCTTCTATCAAAATCTATCTCCAAATTTACTTATCACCTTCTAATAATGGAATTTAATAAGTCATGCCACGCTCTCTAAAATAGCGCTGCAACTCCCCGATATTACGGATAATCTCATCCCTGGAAAATGTTTTTCCCCATCTGTTGGTTTTCTCGTATTCGAAAGGAAGTCCAAAGTCTTCGCCATCGGAAAAACGGAAAAGCAAATGAGCATGCTTACTCCAATCTTCGTCGATATGTTTAATCCCATAATATTCTGCATTAGCGAAAGCTGATGAACCAGGCACAGGGCAAAAACCCGAGATGTTAACGTAGTCAGGTTTTGTCTCCTCAACAAAAGAGCGCGTCATATTGACAATATCTAGTGGTTCCCCGGGCAAGCCCAAAATAAGGCACATCTTAATCTTAATGCCGACGGATTGGCATGCTTCAATGAATTCTCTTGCCTGCCGAACAGTTTGTTTCTTGCTGATAACGTCAAGGACACGCTGCGAGACGCTCTCAACCCCCACAGCAAGTTCAACACAACCAGCCTGGCGAGCCAGTGCTATTATTTCCTTGCTTGCCCCAACCCTGGTTTGACCCCGCCAGATGACATCTGAACGCCCGATTGCTTCTAAATAAGGAATAGCCACCTTGGGGGATAACGGAAGGCATATTTCATCTCTCAAGTTCACGCCCTTAATATTATACTCATCCTTGAGATACTTTATTTCTGCCTCTATTGATTCAGGATTTCTCAACTGGATTACAGGGGGAACGTTGTAAACACAGTAGATACATTTAAAATTGCAGCCACGTGAAAACAAGGCCGAGGTACCCCGAACGCCACCGTATTCTTCGAAAAGAACTGTATTGACAATGGCTGTCTCAGGAAGATAATGACGTCGTGCGAAGGGGTAATCAGAATATTTTACCAATCTCCAATCGGACTGGTATACATTCTTGAGTGAATTGCTTCGGGAATCATTGATAACGTTAATAAAAGATTCTTCACCAGGCCCCAACACAATGGCGTCAAAGTGCTTCTGACATTCTTCAGGAAAAACTTCCACATGGGTGCCTCCAGCGACGTGTCTTGCTTCGGGATAAGCAAAACGCAACTGTTGTACCACGGATATGATTTCATTGTAGTCAGCCGACTTGGTTATCCAGTAGAGATATAAATGACACTCCCCAACATATGAAGCTATGTTGTCCCAGCAATTTTTCTTATCTGGAAATCGTAGCTCACGCAGGTCAATAACATTAACTTTGACATCATCATTTTGAAAGTGTGCATCAATCACCGTGGCATAATATAATTCGTACAATGGCTGTAATTTAAACGGATTGACGAAGTAGTGCCAGCTTGGGATGATGATACCTACTGATGTCACTATATTAAATCCTCCGAACCAGATTTTCAGCTGGTAATTACTTATCTATTATGGGATTCCTCCGGTATGATTCGATCATTCGGCTAATTCCTTCTCTAATTGGGGTCTTGGCTTTAAAGCCGAGAACCTTTTGAGATTTTGTCAGGTCAATATACGTTTTCTTGACCGTCTCCGGTTTTGAGGTATCATATACAATTTCTGCATCCTGATAATTATCTATTTCCAGAATCATTTCTAAAAGTTCATTTATACTGTATTGTTTACCAAACCCTATGTTAAAAACGTCGAAGGTGGTGACTTTTTCCAAGGCAATCAGGCACGCATCAAGCACATCCCCGGCATAAATCAAATCTCTCGCATTTTCCCCAGTCCCCCAGACTTTAATCGGTCTGTCTCTCTCAACCACCCTTCTAACCAATGCGGGGAGAACATGTGAACTTTCAAAGTGGAAATCCTCATATTCACTATATATGGTAGTCGGGCGAAGAACAGCTATTACCATGGGATTTCTTAATTTCGTCGCATACATTCTGCATAAAACTTCGGTATATCGTGACATCCATCCGAAAGGAAAATAGACATCGGGAGGGTCACCGTCGAACATATTCTCTTCCTTTAAGACTCTTTCTATCAGAGGATAGCCAGTAGAACTACTCAGCCATAAAAATTTCTTTACGCCGGCAAAATAGGCAGCTTCCAACATTTGCGCATTTGCAATCATCATCTCCGTAACCGGCGATACGGGATTCTTAGCTATTACCGGTGCAGTCAACAGTCTTCCCGCAAACATGAATACAATATCGATATCTTTAGTAACGTTTCTGCAGTCCTCAGGATTTCTCAAGTCTGCCTGCACATAGTTGATATTGTCGGCAAATACTGTTGGTTGCCTCTTGTGATATACCGCCTTAATGTTAACTCCTGGAACATTGCTGAACCCCTTTAGTATCACTGTGCCCATCTGCCCGGTAGCTCCGGCTACCAGTAGGCAACACTTCGGGAAGCGATGCACCAATCTCTCATCTATCATACTCTAGAAGCTCCTGCTTTCTGCCCCATCTACTGGGATTGACGCACCATTAACTAAACTCGCCTTCTCAGAGCATATGAAGGCAACAACATTGGCTACTTCCTCCGGAGTGCCCAGGCGTCCAAGGGGGAATTGGCTCTCCACCATTTCCCTAAATTCCTCCGGGTTCTTCCTTTGTTCTTTCTCCCAGCCAGTATCGGGTATCATAATACCACCCGGAGCAATGCTGTTAAAGGTAATCCCGTCTCTTGCCAGGTCAGCATTCATGCCCAGTGTTTTCATCAGGCTGATTTCGGCGCTTTTTGCCATGTTGAACCATGGCCTTCCACCGCCTTCACGCCCGTATATGGAACTTATGGTTACCACTCTGCCCCACTTCTGCTTTCGCATAAACGGGATGACCTTCATGGTAAAACGGGCTGCCGCCAAGGCATTCTTACTGTAGACATCAAGCCAAACGTCATCTGAGGTCTCTTCTACTATCTCACTGCCCCATCTACCACCCCCACCAACATTGTTCACAAGGATATCGATGGTGCCCCAGGCATCTATAACCGACTTCACTACCTGCTCAATATTCTGCTCAATCAGTACGTCCGCCGGTATACCGAGACTTTTTACGCCCGCAGCTTTAAGTTCAGCCACGACTCGCTCCACGCGCTCGGCATTTCTGGCACAAATGGCAACATTACAGCCTTCCTCGGCTAATGCCAGGGCTATACTACGGCCGATGCCGTGACTGCCGCCGGTAACAAGTGCATACTTCTCTCTGATTGCCAGATCCATGCTCCTATACCCCCTGCTTGGGTTTCCATACCATATACATGTATCCCTCCATATAAAGGCTCCCCAGAAGTGGCCTCCTGACTTCCATTATCTCGATTTTGTTCTCGGCTTTCAGTTTCTTTAAACGTGAGAGGTAATTCTCAGTGTAGCCTCGCTTTTTATGCAATTTGACAGCAAGGTAATCGACAAGGTTACTTTCATCGTACAGTTCTATGGTCGGCACGAGGTCTATACATAATTCGGGTGATTGTTCCAAGATGTATTGCAGATAAGGTTCGAAATTACTAGCCAATTGTTCGATGGCACCGATAGTAAAAACGGCGCTATTTGCCTCAATCTTTAATTTATTGTCCGGGGATACCATGTTAAAAAGGTGTCCCTCTATATTCCAACCGTAAACTTCGCCAAGCTTGTTTACCAGTTCCAACGAGGCCGGTACAAAATCCAATCCGTGCAGCTTCTTTTCGGGGTATAATTGGGCCAGTGCTGCCAGATTAAACCCCGTTCCGCAGCCAAATTCGTAGATATGGGCATACTCTCTTAGATATTTCCGGAAAAGCCAGAACCTTAAAACCCGGAAGTAATCAAGCTCAAAGCTGGGACTTAAGGGCATGACGTAGTTGCGGTTGAGCCTTACCGGCTCATCGAATCTGATAAATCGCGGGGCCAGTTTATCAAGCTTATAATTGCTTTCTACAAAATCACGAAGATTTTCCTCCCACCCCCTTTGCCAGACCACTTGCCTTTCTGGTGTCCCGACGCTTTGCCGTTCGGTTTCTATCTTCTTAAGAACGTCTAATATGACATTATCACGCTCTTCTTCTGTGAATACTCTGTACCGGAAATCTATTTGGGCAATAAGTTCCCGGCAGTCCTGAGGGATGTCATCAATATCCGTACCAAACAGATTAGCAAAATCTCCCAATGTCAATTCAGAATAAGTATTAGATGCCGGTTCGGAGCCACCCTTGGTTTGACACCAATCTAGAATTGTCCTCGTAATATTATCTACATCCAGGCCATAAAAAGCGTGCATCCACCCTCTGTCACCATAGCCCACACTATTCTTATCCGGAATCCCAATTCGTTTAAGTGGTAATGCTTTTCCTCTATCGACCAGCAGCTCGCTAACCGCGCTGCCGATACCACCGACAATCGAGTGTTCCTCCAGAGTTACTATACGATTTGATTGGTCAATTAGCTCTAAAAGCAGTTCCTCATTTACTGGCTTTATCCGATACAGGTCAATAATACCGGCATCGATGGAATGTTCGGCAAGTTTATCGGCAACCCGGAAAGCCGAGTGTACCATGACACCGGTAGTAATTATTATCAGGTCTCGGCCTTTCTTTAGAAGCGCTAATCCATTAAAGAAGTCCTCATCATCCTTGTAGAGCGCCGGCAGTTTACCCTTATCAATCCGGACATATACGGGAGTCCGGCTTTCATACGCTATTCTGGCAGACGCCGCCGCCGATACCGGTTCGGCAGGGTTAAGGATAGTCATTTCGGGGAGGGCGCGCATTAAAGCCATATCCTGTATGGCATGATGTGTGGGGCCGTCACTACTGTATGTTATTCCGGCACCAACGCCGATAATCGTAACCGGCAGCCGCATGCAGCACAGGTCAATTTTGATTTGCTCATAACACCGCTGGGTGACGAATGGAGCAATAGTATAGATGAAAACATTCTTGCCACTTAAAGCCAATCCTGCCGCAACGCTTACCAAATTTTGTTCCGCTACCCCGACATTGATGTATTGAGCGCTCAAATCCTGTTTAAACCGGTTAAGACTGAACGCACCCATATCCGCCGTCAAAAACATAACGCTGGAGTCTTCGGCAGCTATCCGGTACACCTCATCAAAAAAGGCGTCTCTAATATCGATATCGGATGCTCTCACTGGCTCATTCCCTTACCGGCAAGTTCCTGCCTTGCTTTATCAAGGTCTTTCCCGGTTGGAACACCATGGTGCCAGGTAATCTTCCCTTCCATAAAAGATATCCCTTTTCCCTTAATTGTACTGGCAATCACTACCAGCGGGCGAGATGATTTGCGAAAACGTAAATCTTTAAAGGCACCGAGTAATTGCTCAAAAGAATGACCGCTAACCTCTTTTACGTCCCAGTTAAACGCTCGCCACTTATCCGCAAATGGCTCCAGACTAACACTATCTTCAATGAAGTCAGTAACACCCTGCCTGTTAAAGTCAACAATGGCTATCAGATTGCTCAGCCGATGATGTGCGGCAAACATAGCGGCTTCCCACACTGAGCCTTCCTGGCACTCGCCATCTCCCAACAGGGCAACAGTCATGTAATCCTTGTTATCTATTTTGGCGCCTAATGCCAGCCCGGCAGCAATGCCCAGTCCATGACCCAGCGAACCGGTGTCAGCTTCAATGCCTGGAATATTCCTGTCGGGATGGCCGCCCAACATACTGCCTTTCTGACAGAAAGCATTCAGTTCAGAAACAGGAAAGAACCCCAGGTCAGCCAGTATGGCATACAAGGCTATGCTTGAATGGCCTTTACTCAGGATAAATTTATCCCGATCTGTCCAACTGGGGTTACCGGAATCAAACCGGAGAATACCGCCGTAGTAAAGGGTAACTAAAATATCGGTACAGGAGAGGGCTCCGCCGATATGCCCCTTTTTGGCGTCAACAACCATTTCCAATATTTGTTGACGTACCCATTTTGCCTTACTCATTAATTCATCAGTATTCATTAAAACGGCCCCTTGAATCTCCTCTCGTAGTTGAAAAAGTCTTCTCCTGATAAATCCGCCGGCTTCAACGCCAGCATGCTTTCAATGGTTCTGATGATGTCAACCGCATTAGGGTAATAACGATTTTCAAGAGGTCTGGTGCAGGGACAGGGAGTAGGCGCGAAACCAAGCCGTGCCACCGGGGATTTCAGGTCGGCAAAGCACGATGCCGACACCATGGCCGCCACTTCAGCACTGAAGCCGCAATGCAGCCAGTCATTATCAGCCACAACACAATGACCCGTCTTTTTCACGGAATCACTAATCAACTTTTCATCAAGCGGCGCTATAGTTCTGGGGTCGATCACTTCCACACTGACGCCGTGTTTCTGCAGAACTTCGGCGGCTTTCAGGGCTTCGACAACCATCCAGGAAACAGCTACCACGGTGATGTCACTACCTTCGCGCAGGATATCGGCTTCTCCTAAAGGTATGGCATAGGCGTCCTCGGGAACTTCACCGCTGGCATCATAGAGCAGGCGATGTTCGATAAAGATTACGGGGTTATCATCTCTGATTGCGGATATAAGCAGTCCCTTGGCATCTCTTGGCGTAGTCGGCAAGACGACTTTCAGTCCCGGAATGTGAGCAAAGACGGAGTACATGCTCTTGCTGTGCTGAATACCCTGCCCCCACCCCCGACCGATAATGGCCCTTATGACCATGGGAGCCTTCAGTTTTCCTCCCGACGCGTACCGGTAACAGGAAACCATGTTAGCCAGCTGGTTCATTGCTAAAAGCAGGAAATCGACTCGCATATGCACATTAACCGGTCTCATGCCATTTATCGCCGCACCCAGCCCGAAGCCGGTCAGGCTATCTTCGGCAAGCGGGGTATCGAAGCATCTCTCCTGCCCGAACTTTTCCGCTAATCCGGTGGTGCTGCCGAATATACCCTTGTGGTCCGGCACGCCGATACCATATACGAATATACTGGAATCCCTCTCCATTTCCTGAGTCAGGGCTTCATTTATGGCTTCACGATAGGTTATACTTCTCATTATGCAAAAACGCCTCTGTATAATTCGTTATCCTCAGCAAATGGTGCTTCCTTTGCCAGTCGCAGGCTATTTTCAATTCGATTATCGATTTCCCTCTCAACGCTTAAAACTTCCTCTTCCCCGGCACTGTGGCTTAATATCTTTTCCCTCTGTAACTTGATGGGGTCTTTTTTATACCACTCCTCGAACTCTTCTCTGGAACGGTAGCCGGCATCAAAGTCCTCATTAATCCCGACATGCTCCAGATACCGGTAATACCTCAAATGCATAAAACAGGGCATCTGGGTTGTTTTTATCAACTTAATCGCCTCGTGTGTCAGTTTATATATCGTCTCTACATCAGTTGTTTTTTCCTGGAGAACATTGCAATTAAACCTGGAGACAATATCAGTGATGGATTTATATCCCTGCCTCTTCGAAGTTGGCGTATGAACCGCAAACCCGTTATCTTCACAAACAAATAACACGGGTAGGTTCATAAGGCAAGCAATATTTAAACTTTCCCAGAAATTACCTTCGTCGACTGCGCCGTCCCCGAAAAATACGGCAGCCAGCTTGCCATTACCCTGCCGCTTATTGGCGAAAGCGGCCCCCACAGCGACAGGAATAATACTGGCTACGATTGCCGAAGTCCCCATAAATCCGCACTCGGGAGCACAGAGGTGCATCGAGCCACCTTTCCCCTTTAACGGGGACGTAGCCTTGCCATACATCTCCGCAAAGAAATCGTCGGTATCCCCGGTCTTAGCAAGGTAAATGGCGTGTGACCGGTAGGTGCCGAAAACCTGGTCTTCCTCTTTTAAGGCATGACATATACCGACAGTAATAGCTTCCTCCCCCATCGACATATGCATCGGGGTCTTCATCTCGTCGGCCGCATAATGCTCGCAGATTTTCTCCTCAGCCTGTCTTATCAGATATAGTTTCTTATAAAGCTCCAGTTCTAAACTTAACATTTATACCTATCCTATCCCTATCTCTTAAAATAATCCCGCCAGTAATTTAACGTGTCCTCTAAAGTCTTCTCGAATGGAATTACTGGCTCCCAGCCAGTTAGCTTCTTGAATTTTGAGCAATCGGGTATCTGCAGGGTGACGTCAGAAGGTCTCAGGAGTTTTGGGTCTACTTTAATTTCTATCTTGTCCTTTACCGGGCTGATATCAAGCAGCATATCCAGCATTTCTCTGACCTTCATGGTTCTATTTCCCCCAATGTTATAGACATCGCCCGGCTGGCACTTGCTTACCAGCAACCAATAAGCCCTTACGGCATCTCTAACATCAGAGAAAGTCCTGACCGACTCTAAATTCCCGACTCTTATCACCGGCTCTTGCTTTTTCTGTTCTACCAAAGCGATTTGCCGGGCAAAAGCGGACACGACAAAAACTTTCCCCCTGCGCGGCCCGGTGTGGGTAAACATCCTGGTTCTTATCGTTTTAATGCCATAAGACAGCCAGTATTGAAAAGATATCATATCCTCGCCTACCTTGCTCACGGCATAAGGAGAAGAAGGACGCAGGGGGCAATCTTCTTTGATAGGAACTTCATTTTCCTGCACCTGACCATAGACTTCTGACGAGCTGCAAATATGGATAACCGGGTCAATGGCAGTAATCCGCACCGCCTCCAGCAGATTGGTGGTGCCAATAATGTTCGTCTGGAGGGTATCAACCGGCGCGTTAAAGCTCGTCGGCACATAAGATTGCGCCGCCAGATGAAAAATAACATCGGGTTTTATTTCTTTTAATATTCTTATCAGGCTGCCAAGGTCTGCCAGGTCACCATATTGAAAACTGAGCTTATTTACCGGGACATGCCTCAGGTTCTCCATCGGGCTACGCCATCTTACAAGGCCATAAATGGCTACCTCTGGATGACTGGCTAAAATGTAATCAACCAAATGACTGCCGACGAATCCGGTAATACCCGTAATAAGAACTTTCATAGCAGAATCCTTTTTTGTATTCCCGTCATAGCTTATTATCATCCCATTTCAAATTAAGTACAAACCAGTTCCTGCGGATGGTTCAGAACCATCCATATTTTTCGTTTTTTTATCTCAGGCGCTTCAATCTTAGTTCACTCGATTCTCAGTCTTTCTTCTCCGTATTCAATGGCTGCTTGTAAAAATGATAGATAGCTACCGCTCCGGAGAAATCGGAAACCAGGGGATATTGAACAGCCTTTTCCAACCACTCCATGAATCTACCAACATTAGCCTCCATACCCTTGTCCCGGAAGGCATTCGGCAATCTTTTTTTAAAATCTTGAATAAGTTTCTGACCGCCACCCCAGTCCTGCTCAATAGTCAGGTACTCCATTTTCATATCCAGCTCCCCGGCAAAACCCTCGAAGTCAAAGGGGCACAGGAAATGGACATCGGTCAAAGACATGGGTACGTCGAGCAGGTATTGCAGGGCCATCCAGATATACCCCCTGGTATTCAGAAAAGACGGGCAACTCGTTATTATTTCCCCATCACCTACAAGCAGGTCTGATTTGATATACTGCAGAACGCCGAGGGGGTCATCCATATGCTCCAGGACGCCCTGCATCACGACGACGTCATAGCTCCCCTTAACATCCTTAAGGTCGCCACAGATAAATTTTAAATTCGGGGTATTCTGGTAACGTCTCTGGCAGGTATCAATAGCGGCCGGGGCATAATCGATGGCGGTAACATCTGCCCCCGCCACCGCCAATAGATTAGCCAGGTGCCCTTCGCCGCAGCCGATTTCCAGCACTTTCCGGCTGTCCCAGGAGGTCATGTGATAAATGGTAATGCTCTGGTCAATGGGATTGAAACTGAAGAAGCTTTGATACATGTCACTCGCAAATACCTGTTCATAACGTTTTTTTAGTTCCCGGTTCTTATCTAAATTAAGCACGATAAGCTCCTTCTATCCGGTCATCCGGACACTTCACCAGCAAGTTCTGCCACCGTCAATAACCAGAGTAGCACCGGTCATGTATGAGGAAGCATCTGAAACCATGAATAATATGGCTCCTTTGTACTCGTCTTTTCCAGCCATCCGGCCCATGGGAATGCGAAAGGTGACCTTTTCCAAGAATTCATCCGGCTGGTCGGTTTGCACGCCCCCGGGGCAAATGGCATTCACCCGGATGTTCTTATCCGCCCAATAAGTAGCCAGGTATTTTGTCAGACCAATGAGAGCCGTCTTGACCACCGGATAGCTCACGGGCTTCACCGGTTGTTTCTCCGCCGGAAGTCCCGGCTTAGAATATATCCTCTGGTCGGGAGCTACTATACCCAGGTCAGATGATATATTCAGTATCACTCCCCCGCCTCCACCGGCCATTACGGCGCCGATTACCTGGCAGCAAAGGAATGCCCCGGTTAAACCCACCGCGATATCCTGATTCCACATCTCAATGGAAAAGCTCTCAAACCGGCTCCACGCGGTATCATTATCTGCCTTTACTTTGGGGTCATTGGCGGCATTGTTTATCAGGATATCTATCCGCCCGAATTTCTGAAGAACCACATCTCGCAGGGTGATAATGTCATCCTTATTCGTAATGTCCGTCCTGATTCCCAGACAGTCAACACCGTAACCGGCAGCTATTTTCCCGGCTTCCCTTACCGCCGCCGCTCCATCGATATCCGCCAGTATGGGGCAGCCACCGGCTTCCGCGATGACTTCAGCGTGCCTGACGCCCAGCATGCCCGCCCCGCCGGTGATAACGGCTACCTTGCCCGACAGGTCAAAAACATCCCTGATGCTACTCTTCATGACTAAATATCCTCCACAGCCGCGCCCGATTCCAAGGAGCGCCTGGCCGCCAGGGCAATCCGCAGGCTTTTCAGCCCCTCCTCAATACCGATAACGGGTTTCTCTTTTCCCTCAATGCAGGCCATAAAATGTTTTATTTCAGCCAAAAACAGCTCATTCCGTTCCCGGTTATCGAACCGGAATGATTCCCATTGTTCCTTTGCCACGGTGAATAAATTAACACAGTCGGCATAATAATCCCAATATATTTTCCCCTCTTCACCGACAATCGAGCAACTCCTTGCAGGGGGGCGCCGCACAAAATCCAGATGAATACTTACGGGAACCGGCTTACCCTCGACCGCACACTCCATCAGGATACTGGCGGTATCATCGGCATCCATTTCCAGGTGGCTCAATTTCCCTCCGAGAGCGAACAGCTTCCGCGGCATCCCGAATAGCAATTGGGCGTAATCCAGCTCATGGCTTAATGATAATAAAGCTCCACCCCCCAGATCTCTCCTGGCGGCATAACCTTGCCGGTAGTCCTCGTAGGGATGGGCTGCCGGCAGATACTCTCCGAATGTGATGTGCGCACTCAGTATCCGCCCCAGTTTCTTCTCCTCCAGCAGCCGGCGGATTAACTTCAGGCATGGATGAAACCTTAACTGGTAGCCGACCACCGCAATCAGGTTTTTTTCGGCAACAATACTAACCAGTTCCTCGATACCGTTCAGACTATCCGAGAGCGGCTTTTCGATAAAGAGGTGGCAGTTATTCCTGGCTGCAAGCAAAGCCATGGGCATATGCAGTTTGGTGGGGCAGGTAATAAAAACTGCGTCCGGACCTTGTTCTAATGCTTCGGCATAATCCGTGAATACTCTTATGTTATAGGCTCTCTCTAAATCAACACCGTATTCAGCCGTCATATCTCCGGCTATTTTCAGACTGCGCCCCAGTGCGCGGTAAGCCATGATTTCCAGTTCATCACCCCAAACCTGACGCAGGTTACGCAAATGCCTTTGCCCTATGGAACCAAGTCCAACAAAGAGAACTCTCATGCGGCATGCCTTTTTACCCTGGATTTGCTTTGACCGGCATCACCCCTGTGCCCCGCGGCCAGGAGCTTTTCCGCCAACGCTATATCTTCCGGGTAGTCAATGTCCACCCACTCGTCTTCAATGATAAAGGGAAGTATCTTATCACCGCACATCCTGCCTCTCCGGGTTATCACCTCCGTCCTGACCATATCCACATAGCCTATCTGCCAGTACACTTCGGGCAAAGACTGCCGTGGTAAATTAAACGACTCGATAATTCCGGGTAGTGCCAGTAAAGGTTTCATGTACCCGTCCGCAATCTGCCACATTTTGTACGGCGTTTGCGCCGGGATGCATACCGAACGGAGGGCATCAGCCCCCGGCGTGTTCACAAACAACTCGATAGCCCGGTCAATAGTCTCCACCTTCCTGATGGGACAAACCGGGCGGTGATTCAACACGATATCCGGCACATATCCCTCGTTCGTTTCCAACCATGCCAGGGCATGACGAAAAACATCTATGTCCGGAGACAGGTCCTGGGCAAACTCCGCCGGTCTTATGAACGGCACCTCCGCCCCGTATCTCCGGGCAATCTCCGCGATTTCCGCATCATCGGTTGACACGATGACCCGGTTAATCAATCTTGAAGCGAGGGCTTGCTCGATTGAATAAGCAATCAGGGGTTTCCCGCCCAGATTAACGATATTCTTGCGGGGGATTCCCTTAGAACCCCCTCTTGCCGGAATCAGAGCCAGTATCTTCACGATGGTTTACTTCCTGCGGTCAATTTCATACCCAATAATTCGTTGACAAAACCGAGATGGCATTTAGCGGTAGCAATGGGGTCATCTCCCATCGCGGTCTCCAGGATATAGGTGCCTTGATAATGTATTTCCTGCAAAGCCTGAAAGCATTCCCTGAAATCCACCATCCCCGTACCCAGAATGACATTATCACCGCTTGAATTACGGTCTTTAACATGGATGCCGCCCAGCCACTGTGAGAGCGCGCGAATATCATCGGCAGCATCGTATTTCAGAGGGATGCTGTTCCCCAAATCATAGTAAATCTTGATATTAGGATGATTAATCTCTGTTAACAGATTTACCAGTTCCGGCGCCGGAAGCGTCGTCTCCAGACACAATGTAACGCCATAATCCCTCAGCAAGCCGTAAAAACCACTGAGAGAGCGAACGATTTCCTGTTTATCTTTTTCCGTCTTAATCTCTGTCTCTTCGAAAAAGGGAAGCAATATCTTCGGGCAATGGATTGCTCCGCAGGCTTTAATGAGCTTTTTCAGAATGGTCGCGTTGCTCTCCCTTACCTGTGGACCGTTGCCAAAGAAACCATATTTCTTGAAGAAATCAGCGCACACCGAGTCGATTAGCAGTCCGCTCTCCGCCGAGAGGCGAACTATCCTTTCCTGTCCCTCTTTACGCATAAGGGGATTCTCGGCGTAGTTTTCAATATCAAGAAGAAGCTCAATTACGGAAAACCCGCAGTCTTGAGCGACCCCGAATTCCTTCTCCCAGGTTTCCGCGGGAAATACCTGCAATCTCCTTACGTCACTGGGAAGCAACCTTCCCTGAAGAATGCCGATTTTATTCATCGCTGGTGGCCTTCATTCCTTTTGAAAATAGGCGGTGGGGCTCAATGCCCACGGAAAGGACTTCAAAATGACACCTTTGCCACTGATAAATTCATCAACCGCGTCCGATTCCCCCCATTTGTGCGCAGCGTATTCGTCCAAAATCACGACGCCTCTTGGAACAATCCGGGGAAATAGATGCTGCAGCGCTGCCGCTGTCGGCTCATAAGGGTCAAAGTCCAGATTTAGCAGGGCGACCCTGAACCCCGGACGCTCTCTCACATAGCGTTCGATGGTAACACAGGCATCACCTGCTATCAGTTCAATCCTGTTTTCAAGTCCCAGCTTCGAGGCGCTATCCATAATTGAATCCGGCGTAACAGGCTGATAGTTACTTGTCTTAATGAATTCTTTCCCCGAATCCCTGTCATAAATCTTGGAAGTCGACTCCGGGAATCCCTCGAAAGTGTCAAACCCAATCACCCTGCGGGCAGACTGAGGATTGAATATCTGGATTAGCTTTGCCCAGAAGAGCACGCCAGCACCCTTGAAAACACCTCCCTCGACGATATCGCCGGGTATGTCAACAACCTTCTTGAATAGTTCGTAGCGGGCAAAAAGTTTAGTAAAACGGTCAAGCGTCCCATTCAGCAATAGCTCGTTGTAGGAGTCCCAGCTTTCTTGCTCTGACATCTTTTTTCTCCTCACAATATTGCGCTATAACGCTGTTGTTTGCCTTATCCCTCTCCACTGAAGAAGTCTGCCGATTGTATCCCCTTATCATCGACAAAAACATCGGCATATGGCTTACCCATAATCAGCTCGTGATACTTTACCTGCCATTCCTTAAGCTGTTTCTCGGTAAAATCACGCCAGTCGATACCGGTGGTAGAACCCCGGGCGGTGAAAAAGATAATTTTATGCCCTTCAGCATA